>ERZ859937.139-NODE-139-length-37220-cov-7.601561_pt1 | contig 37220 bp, 28 predicted proteins | sample MGYA00509985_ERZ859937 | MGnify/ENA primary metagenome ERZ859937 (study PRJEB30046, sample SAMN00715169) | human gut metagenome | study: EMG produced TPA metagenomics assembly of the A metagenome-wide association study of gut microbiota in type 2... | reverse complement strand
AGCAGACCCTCGAAGTGCTGCGCCAGCCGCTCGAAGACCATAAGATAACCATCTCGCGCTCGAAGTACACCGTGGAGTTCCCCTGTTCGTTTATGTTCATCGCCTCGATGAACCCCTGTCCCTGCGGCTATTACAACGACCCGACGCACAAGTGCTGCTGCACGCCCGGACAGATACAGCGTTACATGAGCAAGATATCCGGTCCGCTGCTCGACCGCATCGACATACAATGCGAGATTACGCCCGTGCCGTTTAAGGACATCTCGAAAGCGCAGCCCGGTGAGCCGAGTGCTGCCATCCGTGAGCGTGTCATCAAGGCACGCGACATACAGACCGCCCGCTACAAAGACTTCAAAGGCATACACTGCAATGCGCAGATGACCGAGCGAATGATTCACCAGTTCGCCGAGCCCGACGACGCCTCCATCAATCTCCTGCGCACCGCCATGGAGAAGTTCTCGCTCTCCGCCCGCGCCTACAACCGCATACTGAAGGTGGCGCGCACCATCGCCGACCTTGACGGCTCAGAACGCGTGGAGGTGCAGCATATCAGTGAGGCTATTGGATACCGCAACCTCGACCGTGGCGACTGGGCGGAGCGCAGAATGTATTAAAAGTAAAAAAGTAAAAAGGTAAAAAAGTAAAAAGGTAGGAGGTATGGGCATCCTGCCCATACCACGCAGCCACGCAGCATTTAAAGATAAAAAGGTAGAATATGAACAATTCAATAGAAATATACCGCTCGCAAGACGGTAGCGTGCAGCTTAATGTGAAGCTGGAGAACGAGACAGTGTGGCTAACACAGAGTCAGATGGCAGAGCTGTTCGGACGTGATAGAACAGTTATTACACGTCATATAAACAATTGTTATAAAGAAGGTGAACTTGACCGACATATCACATGTGCAAAATTTGCACATATGGGTAAGGATCAAGACCAAACATATGAAACAACGATGTACAACCTTGATGTTATCATCTCTGTAGGCTATCGTGTTAAGTCTGTACAAGGCACTCGTTTCCGCCAATGGGCGACCTCCGTCCTCAAGCAATACCTCATCAAGGGCTATGTCATCAATCAGCAGATAAAGATCGACCGCTACAACGAGCTGAAGGATGTTGTGCGCCTTATGTCGCGTGCTGTCGGTTTGCAGGACAAGGTTACGACAGATGAGTATAGCGGACTGTTCAACGTTATCTCCGACTATGTGTATGCGCTCGACACGCTCGATCAGTACGACTATCAGTCGCTCTCTATCTCGAAGACTACCAAGGACGAGCCGTTCCGCGCCACTTACGACAATGCGATGGAGGCCATCAACGCATTGAAGGGGAAGTTCGGCGGCAGCAAGTGGTTTGCTAACGAGAAGGATGACTCGTTCAAGAGCAGCATCGGACAGATATATCAGACCTTCGGTGGTGAGGAACTCTATCCGTCGGTTGAGGAGAAAGCCGCAATGCTTCTGTATCTTGTTGTGAAGAACCACTCGTTCAGCGACGGCAACAAGCGCATTGCTGCGATGCTCTTCCTCTGGTTCCTCAACAACAACCGTGTGCCTACGCCGAGGACGGACACAAGCGCATTGCCGACAACACACTTGTGGCGCTCACGCTGATGATAGCCGAGAGTAGAACCGAGGAGAAGGATGTGATGGTGAAGGTCGTTGTAAATCTGATTAACCGAGAGAATCGGTAAAGGTAGTAATAATAGTGAGCGTTGTGTGTCTGTTTTTGAATATAAATCGCTATATTTGCACATCAGAAACGAGTTTCCGTGGTTTTTTGATCTATAATAAACGTTTATATACACACAATGAAGAATTCAATTGAGAATCTCTATCAGCTTGACGGTAGAGTGCCATTGGGGAAAGCTCTCCCGTTTGGCTTGCAACACGTGCTGGCGATGTTCGTCAGCAACATCACACCGATAATGATTTTAGCAAGCGTTGTCGGCCTTGACAGTGCGATCAGTGCGGCACTTATACAGAACTGTATGGTCATTGCCGGCATTGGTACGCTTGTGCAGCTGTTCCCGGTATGGCGCATCGGCTCGCGTTTGCCTATCGTCATGGGTATCTCGTTCACGTTCCTCTCGCTCGCCATCAGCATCGCTGGTGCATACGGCATGGGCACGCTTATCGGTGCGGTCATCATCGGCGGACTCGTGGAGGGCGTGCTCGGCTTGTTCGTGAAGTACTGGATAAAGCTCATTCCGCACGTCGTGTCGGCAACGGTCGTTACTGCCATCGGCTTCTCGCTCCTGCCTATTGGTGCCAACTCGTTTGCAGGTGGTCTTGGTGCACCCGATTTCGGAAGCCTTAACAACTGGATCGTGGGTTCTGTTACGCTGCTCGCCTGCCTTCTTTGTCAAGTGTTTGCAAAGGGTTTTCTTCGTTCGCTTTCTGTTCTTGTGGGCCTTATCGTGGGCTACATCCTTGCTTGCTTTATGGGCATGGTAGACTTCAGCGGTCTTTCGGGCTTGGCTGTAGTGTCGATGCCGCGCCTTCTGCCGTTCACGCCGGAGTTCAATATCGGTGCGATACTCTCGGTTGTAGCCGTTTATCTCGTGTCGGCTACGGAGACCATCGGCGACACGTCGGCGCTGTGTAACGGTGCGCTGAACCGTGACCCTGAGACAAAGGAGATGGGTGCAGCCATCAGTTGCGACGGTTTCGTAAGTAGCGTGTCGGGTTTGTTCGGCTGTACGCCAATCACATCGTTCAGTCAGAACGTAGGCTTGGCAGCTATGTCGGGCGTTGTGAACCGCTTCACTATCGGCATCGGTGCTTTGGTGATGATTGTAGGCGGTGTGTTCCCCGTAGTGGGTCACGCCCTCACCACTATTCCGCAGGCTGTGCTCGGTGGCTGCACCATTATGATGTTCGGTAGTATTCTCTATGCAGGCTTCGGTATGATGGCACGCACGGGCTTCTCGCAGCGCAACATGGTAATCGTGAGTCTCTCGCTCAGCGTGGGTCTCGGTTTTACACAAGCTACCGAGATGTTTAAGATATTCCCCGAGATTGTACGCACGGTGTTCGCAGAGAACTGCGTAGCCGTTGTGTTCCTCCTCGCTGTACTGCTCAACTTGTTGCTCCCTAAGAAAGAGGAGTAAGGTGTTGAGAAGTGCGTTGTGGTGGTGAGATGTTGATGTGTTGAGAAGTGTGTTGTTGTGTTGAGATGTTGATGTGTTGACATTTGCATATATCACTATAACATCATATCAACTCCACAACATCATCCAAACAAATCTCAACATCTCACCACCTCACCATCTCAACCTAAAACCTCACCACCTCACCATCTCAACCTCACCATCTCAACCTCACCACTTCAACATATCAACCTAACAACCCCAACCACATGACCTCACACGAAATCTTTATGCTTACCGCGCTGGTATCCACCGGCATCTTTCTGCTTCAGTTTGTAATCTCCGTGTTCTTTGGCGACTTGGACATGGACGTTGACGGCGATGCCAATGTCGACTTCGATCTTGGCAGTCTGTTCTCGTTCAAGGGACTTGTCCACTTCCTTATCGGCTTCGGCTGGACACGTGTGCTGTTCGGCGGCGACACGTGGCAGACATATGCCTTGGCTGTGTTGGTGGGCATGGTGTTCATGCTCGTGCTCTTCTACTCTTACGTGCTGGCGTATCGTCTGCAGAACCTGCGCAAACCCGAGAAGCCTTACAGCCTTGTAGGCAGAGCGGGGCGCATATATATAAATGTGGGCGACGGACGATACACCATATTCGTGAAGCGCGACGGTGCGGAACGCGAGCTCGATGTCGTGTCGGAGTCGGGACGCACCGACTACAAGACCGACCAGGTGGTGACGATAAAGACCTACCGCGATAATACGTATTATATAGGGTGAGATGGTGAGATGGTGTGGTGTTGATATGTTGAGGGGTGAGATGTTGATGTGTTGACAAATGCTGCTTTGACTGCGGATAATTTGTTAGCTTTTCTCATCCGCGCCGACCGATACGGATGTCTGCGCCGACCGATGCGGATGTCTGCGCCGACCGATACGGATGTCTGCGTCGACCGATACGGATGTCTGCGTCGACCGATACGCACCCTTAGGGGGTGCACTTGTCTCAAGTGCACCAACCACTTAATCAATGCACCAACCACTTACTCAGTGCATCAACCAATTAATCAGTGCACCAACCAGCCAGTTGATCAGTACACTTGTCCATCTGTTTTTTTATTGCTGTAGCAGTCTTCTTTCTGATTGATACACCCTCCTTCTAAAAATAATCAGTAAATTTGCTGCTGCAATGTCACCTTTCGTCCGTGTCGCTTGTTATATAAATGAACCGCTTCAGCAAGAAGCGATAGAATAGAACAACAAGTATAACAATTAAAGACGAAAAAAGATTATGTTTTGGTTAGTACAACTTTTAGTTCCGATAGGAGTGGCAGTAGTGCTCCCTATCGCCGTTGTAGCAATCGTGTTCAAGAGTGCTATGGCATCCGAGCGCAACCGCAAGGAGATAGTGCTCGCCGCACTGGAGAAGAACCCCGACATCGACGTGGAACTGCTCATGAAGAACCTGAAGAAGTCGGAGAAGCTCATCAAGGAGAAGCTGCTCGCCAATCTGCAGCACGGCTGCCTCTGCTGTCTTATGGGCGTAGCCTTCGTGCTGCTCTATTTCTTCCTCAGCGTGCAGAAAGAAATTCTCCTCATTGCTGGCACAGCACTGATAGCCATCGGCATCGCCTTCCTCGTGAGCTACTTCGTAGGCCACCGTATGCTCGAGAAGGAGATGGAGGCAGAGGAGCAGAACATGAAGCAAGAGTAACAACCTATGACGAGAGAACAATTCATAGCACTGGTGAAGAGCGAGCAGGAGGCATTGCGAGGCTTTCTGCTCGCCCTCTGCTGCGGCAAGCGCGACGATGCCGACGACATAGCGCAGGAGACGCTCGTCAAGGCTTACCTCTCGTCGGCTGGCTATCGGGACGAGGGCAAGTTTCGCGCGTGGCTGTTCACGATAGCGCGCAACACCTTCCTCAACCACAAGGCGAGCACGCGCACGCTCGACGACCTCAAAGCACTGAGCGCCATGCCCTCAGCTGCCACAGCCGACTCCGCCTTCCGCCATCAGGAACTGTACATGGCGCTCGCCACACTCTCGCCCAAGGAACGCTCGGCGGTAGTGATGTTCTACATGAGTGGCTACTCGATAAAGGAGATAGCCGACATCACCGACTGCACCGTAGATGCCGTGAAGAAACAACTCTCGCGCGGCAGAGACAACCTTAAAACCATTTTGAACGTATGATGAAAGATAAAGCACTTGAGGAACTCTTCCTCGCAGCCCGACCCACCTTCGACGACGGCGACGCATTCATCCGGAAACTCGAGAAGCGCCTCGACGCCGTAGAGTATCTGAAGCAGCACGAAGAAACCTGCATCAGACGCTACCGCTACGCCATGCTTGCCACCTTCGTGTTAGGACTCGTCTTGGGCGGAGGCGCGATAGCCATGATGCTCAATGCGCCTACCGACCAGCCACTCTTCACGTTCGGCGCAGAGAGCGGTCTGCTGCTTCTGCTCGGACAGTATTCGCGCTTCGCTGCGGTCATACTCTTATCGGGCCTTGTATGCCTCACGATTATAAGTATTGTGAACATCGTTGTAGATTTGTTGAATATGCGCGATGTAAACAAGGCTTATTTTGTTAAATAACCCTTTTATGCTTGTCTGTGTACATATTTATATATATATTTGCAAAATAAATCCGCTTTAATCGACAAAGACATAACAACTTACATCAAATTCTATATTATGAACAGAAGAAACAGACGCTCTGTTGCCTCTGTGATAGCTGCTGTAGCTTTAGCTATGGCAGCCTGTCCGGTATCGGCACAGACCAAAGCACAGACTGCGAAGTCGGGTGCTAATTTCCTCAGTCCGCTAAAGGCTGCAGCGCGTGCAGCCAGCCGCAACCTCTGGGGTTATGTGAATAACGCTACTCAGTACCCTACTGCCAGCAAGCAGATTGGTTACATGGAGTTCGACGCAGCTACAGCTGGCAACTTCCGCGACCTCAAGACGGAAGATTTGGACAGCAGAATGTCGCCAAACGGCGGATGGTCGTACTACGATGGTAAGTACCACGCAGTACACTTCACAAGAAATCAGGCTTCAAGCTCGCTTGTTGTTACCTACTATCAGTTCAATACCGAAGACAAATGGCATCAGGAGATTGCACCAGAGTTGGTTTCAAAGCTTGAACTAATCGCTACAACTACCGCTACAAGCCAGCTCACCGGCAAGGTGTATGGTCAGTTCTATACCAACGACCTTTCGTCGTTCGAGTTTGGTATCATCGACTACGACAAGATGCAGCGCACCACAATCGCTCCGTCTAAACACAAGTTCGTGGCAATGGGCGTAAGCTCTGAGGAGCGCGTCTACGCTGTGGCTACCGACGGTGTGCTCTACGAGCTGAACACCATCACTGGCGAAGAGACCGAAATCGGTCCGACCGGTGTGTACGTAGCACCATCGTCAGAGAAGAGCTACACACAGAGTGGTGGCATCGACCAGGACGACGACACCTTCTACTGGGCTGCATACGATGCTGACAAGAAGGCTGCGCTCTACTCGGTCGACCTCAAGACTGGTAAAGCAACACTCATCGCCAACTTCCAATACAATGCACAGATACTCGGTTTGGCTATACCAGAGGCAACACCCGACGCAGCAGCACCGGCTGCACCGACGGGCTTCTCAGTGAAGTTCGAGAACGGATTGACAAAGGGTTCGGTGTCTATATCTGCACCAGCGAAGACATACGGCGGACAGACACTCAGCGGCGACGTTACCTTCTTGGTACGCTCTGGCAAGACAGAACTACTCACCGGCACTATGCCTGCCAACTCGTCAATCACTAAGGAGATAACAGCTCCAGAGGGTCTGAACAATTTCACCGTTACGCTCTCTAACGCAGCGGGCAAGAGTAAGGCTGCCAAGACAACAGCATACGTAGGCTACGACGAACCAAACCAGGTGTCGTTCGCACGTCTGAAGATTGACGCCAACGGCAAGGCAACCGTCACATGGGGCAAGCCTTCGGGCTCCGTACACAACGGCTACCTCGGCGACCTGCGCTACGACATCGTGCGCTATCCCGACGCTAAGACCGTAGGCACAAACATCAGCGGTACGTCGTTCTCGGAGACTATCAAGGACAAGCACCTGCGCAACTACTACTACGGCATCATACCAATCAACGGTACGAAGCGAGGTGCAGAGCGTCGCACTGGTGCTGTGGCTTACGGCGACAACATTGTGCCGCCTTATTATGAGGACTTCTCTTTAGAGGAGTCATTGGATCTCTTTAACATTATCGACGAAAACGGCGATGATAACACATGGAAGTGGCACGAAGACAAGCATAGCGCATACTACCCTGCTTCATCCAGCAAGGCAGCTGACGACTGGCTCATCACTCCTGCCATACAGCTTGAGGCTAACCACTCTTATAAGGTGACGTTCACAGCACGCAGCTCAAGTGCTTACTTCCCCGAGAAGATAGAGGCAAAGTGGGGCAATAAGGATAAGGTGGAGAACCTTACAAATAAATTCCTTGCAGCAACAAAGCTGCCAGCTACGAGCACTACATACGAAGGCACGGTTAACACAACTGCTGCTCAACTCTTCTACTTCGGTATTCACGCTATCAGCGACAAGGCGATGGACTATATCTATGTAGAGAACTTCTCTATCGTAGACAATGGTCATCTCAATGCCCCTGCTGCTGTGGAGAACGTAAAAATCACTCCCGACCCGACGACTGCACTGAAGGCTAACATCAGCTTCCGTCTGCCGACAAAGACCGTTGCAGGCAAAACACTTGCTGCTGTCACAAAGGTTATAGTAACTCGCGACGGCGTAACCGTTAAGGAGTTCGGCTCAAGCAAGTCGGGCGCAACACTCTCTTGCGATGACAACTCACCAGTGGCTGGTTTCAACAACTACACCATCACTGCTTACACCGCTGACGGTGCAGGCACTCCGACTGTTGTGGCTGCTTACGTAGGTCTCGACAAACCGGCTCCGCTCACAAACGTGAAGGCTGCTGACGTGAAGACTGGCGTTAAGCTGACATGGGACAAGGCTTCTACACAAGGCGCAAATGGTGGTGCTGTGCTCACCAACGACGTAACATACAACGCTTACCGTGTGCGCATCTCTGACGGCGTAACAAGCCAGCAGCTCCTCGGCTCTGTTACAGAGAACACATACACCGAGAAGTTCAATACAGCAGAAGGCGAGCAGGCTGTACGCCTCTACTCTGTAGGCGCTAAGAACAGCAAGGGCGAGAGCGAGCGCGTAATGTCATCGCCAGTTGTAACTGGTAAGCCTTACGCTCTGCCGTTCCGTTCTAACTTCGTGACTGGTGAGAATGCACACCTCTGGTGGTCGCTCACACTCGACGAGGAGGGTGGTGTCGGCTTCCTGCATAACACCCAGACCTCAAGCGACGGCGACAACAACTGCCGCGTGTTCACATCGTTCAGCAAGGGTGGCACAGCCGACCTTAGCTCTGGTAAGATAGCTCTCGCCGGTGCAAGCAACCCGGCTGTGATATTCAGCCACAACGCTACAAGCGGAAAGAACTGCAGCATTGAGGTGTACGCACAGACTCCTGACGGCACACGCAAGCTCATCGGCACTGTCGACTATTCAAAGCTTAGCGGTAAGGCAGAGGATTGGCACCGCTCACTGTTCAAGATTCCGGCAGAGTTGGCAAAGGCAGACTACGTTATCCTCACCTTCGTAGGCAAGGCAGACACATACGGCGTAGTGCGTATCGACGACGTAAACGTACACAATATCTACGACAACGACCTCGCTGTAAGCATCTCGGCTCCTGCCAAGATGAAGCGTGGAGCTTGGAGTAAGGCTACCGTTACCGTGACAAACAACGGTGAGAAGGCTGCTTCTAACTACCGCGTGCAGCTCAGAAGTGGTAACGACATCATGTTCGAGCAGACCGTAGCAGAGGCTATCCAGCCACTCGCAAGCAAGTCGTTCGTCGTGAATGTAAAGAACAACGCTACCAACACATCGAAGACATTCAAGTTGTATGCTGACGTAGAGTATGATGCCGACCAGTATAAGGCAGACAACAGCACTGCATTTGTAGTAGAACTGACTGAGTCGGGCATCCCGATGCCAGAGAACTTCTCGGCTACAAAGGACGAGGCTACAAGCAAGCTCACCATGAACTGGAGCGTGCCGACATCGGCAAGCATCCAGACTCGCGAGACATTCGAGAGCTACGACAACTGGACTATCAACCAGTTCGGCGACTGGACTACTTACTCTTCTATCAAGAGTGGTGAGACCGGTGGTCTGTGGGGATCGCAGGGTATGCCTTTCCCGCACGAGAACGAGCTGTACAACTACATCGTGCTCAACCCGGATGCTATCCAGGATGGTATCACTTCGCAGAATCTCACTCTCAAGCCTCACAGCGGCGAGAAGTGTCTGATGACTATGTTCGCTCGCGAGATTGTCAACAAGAAGTTCGTTTACTACGATGCTGACAACTGGCTCATCTCGCCGATGCTCTCTGGCGAGGCGCAGACCGTGCTCTTCTGGGCTAACAACGGTCAGCCCGACCCGACGAACATTCGCTATCCGCAGACTATCGAGGTTTACTACTCTGACAAGTCTGCCGACCACGCAGACTTCAAGAAGCTCGAGACCTTCACACACAGCGGCGGCAAGTGGGATTCTTACACAGTAGACCTGCCGGAGGGCGCAAGCTACTTCGCTATCCGTTGCGCTACACCTGAGTCTAACGCTTACATGCTGCTGCTCGACGATATCGTCTACAAGGCTGGTTTCGGCAAGCTTGAGGGTTTCCGCGTATATCGCAACGACAAGATGATTAAAGAGCTTCCGGCTACCGCAACATCTTACGACATCAACTTCGACCCGAAGGCAGAGCCTACACGCTATAGCGTATCGGCTGTGTTCACTGGTGGCGAGTCGGCTGCTGCTACATCTGACGATTGCCAGACAGATATCCACGGCATTACAATCGACGCTCAGCATCCTGCTGATGTCTACACCATCGACGGCAAGCTCGTACTGAAGAACGCTACATCGCTCCGCTCGCTGAAGCGCGGCGTGTACGTTGTGAACGGCGTTAAGATCGTGAAGTAACAAGGTCGGAAAGTAAACCGTTTTCGTAAAGAAAACTGGAAGATACCCAGAAAAGGCTGGAAGATAGGCTGGGAGATATCACGCTCCCAAGGCTCATCTTCCAGCCTTTATCGTTCTTATAATCTGTGGGTTACGGAAAAACTGGCAGATATGGAGGATTTTTTCGCATACAGACTTATTATAGAGGTTATTCAGGGGGTGCACTTGTCTCAAGTGCACCCCCTTGGTGTTATCGGACATCCCTAATACAAAAAAATCGCCTCGCTTGGAGATCTCGAAGCGAGGCGATTTTTGTTTGTTGTATGATTTCTCAACTGCGGCGATACTCCGACGGCGACATGCCGGTGTGTTCTTTGAAGTATTTGCCGAGGAACGACTGGTTGGAGAAGTTCAGCTCTTGCGCAATCTCCTTGATGCTCTTCTGCGTGTTGCGCAGTAGCATACGCAGCTCGATGGTGACGTAAGAGTCGATCCATTCGTTGGGCGTGCGCTTCGATACGGCTTTGATTGTCTCGGAGAGATACTTTGGCGATATGCAGAGCTGCTCAGAGTACCAACCCACGCGTCGTTCCGAGCGGAAGTGCTTCTCGACGAGCTTTATGAACTGCGTGAATATCTCCTCGGCACGTGTGTTGCAACTATCGTTCTGTGCCTGCACGCTGTAGATAACGTTCGAGAGTTCGTAAGCCATGGCGAGGAACATCGCCTGTACCATCTCGCGGCGGAAGTGGTTCTCGGGCTCGTCTATCTTCGCCTTTATGCGGAAGAAGGTCTCGTAGATGAAGTCGAAGCGCTCTTTCGGCAGTCGGAACACGGGGTGGTTGCGTGCGAAGAGGAAGAGCGACGACAGCTCGTGAACGCTCTTTATCGTCTCGTTGAAGAACTTGTAGTCGACGAGTATGCCTATGCCGCGACAGTCGGGCGAGAGCGTGCAGTTGTAGACCGACCTGCCTTGGTTGATGATGATGAGGTCGCCGGGCTCAACGTTGTGCTTCACCGAGTCGACGTAGTAGCTCACGGTGCCACGCAGGCACATGGCAAGCAGCAGACACTGCATACGGCGTGGCTCGCGCGGAATGGGTATCTTCGCCACTTCGTCGAGTAGGAGTATGTCGTTGCCAATATGGCTACCGTCGCAGAAACGTACTGACTGGCTGACGGTGATATCTCTGAAATCGGGCATGATGTGTGGTGTTGAGATGTTGAGGTGATGTGGTGTTGAGATGTTGAGGTGGTGATTATTGCTGCGGCTTCTGCAGTCGCAGGTTGAGCTGGAACATGGAAGCACCGAATATCATAAGCGAGAAGACGATGGCGAGTGCCACGCGCTTCATGTCGCCACCGAAGAAATCGGCGAACTGCATGTCTGCCGACTGTGGCATGAGGCGGTAGAGCAGCACGGCTGTTGAATTGTTCACCCAGTGGTAGACCACACCGGGCACGATGCTGCCCGTGCGCACGTACATCCATCCGAGCAGCAGTCCGCAGAGGAACGCTCCGATGCCTTGCGCCATGTTGCCGTGAACGGTGGCGAATAGCGCAGCCGAGAGAACTATGGCTACCCACTGGCGGTGTTTGCCCGTTATGTCGCAGAGTACGCGCAGTATGGCTCCGCGGAACACGTATTCCTCGGCGATGGGCGCTATGACGCCAATGGTGATGAAGCCGAGCTTATGCTGCATGATGCCCTTGAACATCTCGTTGTATGTGTCGGGCAGCGTTACGCCGAGCAGTTCGGTGAGGTATGCCAGTGGAGCTATGGTGCCTATGGTGAGGCATACCACCCAGAACATCGTGAACCACGGGCGTGTGTTGATGTATGCGCCCGAGCAGGGTGTCCAGCGCAACTTGTAGAACAGTGCGATGGTGATAATGCTGCTTGCGAGTGTTGTGATGGTTGTGGCACCCGCCGTGATGCCATTCGATAGACTGAAGAGCATCGTTGCTGCTAAGCAGATTGCTTGTATTGTGAGGAAGGCGAAGAGGTACAACGCCACGTTCAGTAATTCTCGCTTTTTCATATTTTGATGTTGAGATGTTTAGATATGATGTTGAGATGTTGTTATGTTGAGGTGTTGAGATATGATGTTGTTATGTTGTGGTGTTGAGATATGATGTTGTTATGTTGAGATATGATGTTGTGATGTTGTTATGTTGAGATTTGTACTATTGTCACCATCTCACCATCTCACCACTTCAACATAATAAATCTCACCACCTCACCACCTCAACCTCTTTCTTATCAGCCTCGAGTTGCTTCTGCAGTGCTTCAACGCTCTCGAAGCGTTGCTCGTCGCGCAGCTTCCTGCCGAACTCCACTCGCACTTTCCGTCCGTATATGTCGCCCTCGAAGCCGATGATGTGCGCCTCGATGGTGGTCTGCTGTCGTTGGAACGTAGGGTTTGTGCCGATGTTTAGCATTGCTGGCATCCACTCGCCGCCCTCTACGCTCACTCTTGTGGCATAGACACCGTTTCCGGGCACGAGCTTCTCTGCGCTTTCGGGCACGATGTTCGCCGTGGGGAACCCTATGCGGCGACCCTCCTGAAAGCCGTGCGCCACGCAGCCCGTGATAGAGTAGGGGTGCCCGAGACAGTTATTAGCCTCATTGATGCTACCCTCAGCAAGCTGCCGGCGTATGAGCGACGACGATACGCGCAGTCCGTCGATGTCTATCGGCGTGTTCTGCCTGACCTCCATGCCCATCTCCTCGCCATAGCGCACATAGTCGGCGAAACCCTCGGCGCGGTTGTGTCCGAAGCGGTTGTCGTAGCCCGTGAGCAGCATCGCCACACCGTACTTCTCGTGCAGCACCTGGCGCATGAACTCGTATGCCGAGAGCTGCGCCATCTGCGCGTCGAAGTGGAGCATCTCTATGCGGTCGGCTGCGGTGGTGTGGAGCAGCTGCAGCTTCTCGTCTGTGGTGGTGATGAGCTGTGGCACGTAGTCGGCATGTACCACCTGACGCGGATGGCGGTCGAACGTGATGACGAGCGACTGCCTTCCTTGTGCGTGTGCCATGGTCGTAAGGCTGTCAATCATAAACTGATGACCGCGATGTACACCGTCGAAGAACCCGATTGTTGCGCAATATTCGTTTCTCATATATGCAAAGATACTGATTTTAAGGCGAATGGCAAAGGAATAGTGCCTTTTTATGTCGGCGCGAGCCTCTCCGGCGTTCGCCTACGCCTACCAGCGGTTGAACAGTTCGAGACTGAAGCGCACGGCTATATCCGTGAATTTCCACTTCTTCTGCGACGCAAATACACCTATCGACAGTGCGCGTGTCTGCACACCGTAGCCCCATTCTAAGTAGGGCGTGAGGTGGCTCACGGAGAGCGCACTGACGTACACGCGTTCCTTCTCCAACAGACGTCCTATGTAGGGTAGCCAGTAGAGTGCGAGCTGCGGCGTCTCATACGTCACGTTGCTACGCACGTAGTATTGTGAGGCGTTGTACCAGTTGGAGTTGAGCAGCTCGAACGAGCCCGACCAGTTGTCGTTCCATCCGTTAGGTATGTTGTTCTCGCGGAAGTTGCGATAGTCGAGGAAGTATCTGCCCGTGCTGCGATGTGTGTAGAAGCCAGTGCCCAGGCGCATCTGCAGCGAGTTGAGAGCCGACAGACGATGGATGTACTGTGCGTCGAACTCCATGCGCTCGTAGTCGATGTTGGCCCCCATGAAGCCGTTGATGCTGCGCTCGTAGTTGGCGGTCAGTATCGGACCCGCATAGCCTATCGGTCGGTACGTCAGTTCCACCATCGGTGCCACGGAGATGTATGTCGTCGGCATACCCACCTCTTCAAATCCCGTGTCCTGAATGGCAGTGCGGCGGTGTCCCATCACTCCCACCTCCAAGCCCCAACGCGGCGTAGGGTCGTAGTGGGCGTACAGCTTCAGACTATGGTCGCGGAAGTAGGTCAGGTTCAGACTGTCCCAGTTCATGGCGTTGTCGTGCTTGTCCTTGATGGCGTCGAGCACCGACGAGTTGCGTATGCGCCTGCCGCTTGCCCACTCCGTCTGCACGAATCCGTTGTGGCGGTTGCTGAAGTAGTATGTGATCGGAATGTTGAAGTAGAACTGCTTCTGCTTGAAGGCATAACCAGCCTTTATGCGTGCCTGCATCTTCTGGTTGGCAGTGAAGTTGTACTGTGCCTGCACGTCGAGCAGGTACGTCAGACCGCGTCGGTTGCTGTAGCTGAACTGCAGAGGGTTCAGTATCGGACCGATGTTGAATGTTCCGCGCTTATCTCTACCTATGTCGCCCCCGATACGTCCCATCAGCGTCTCGCCGACGTTCGTAAGCAACTGTCTGTTGAATATGCTCCCATGCGTTTTGCTCGTTGAGTCGTTAAGAATATTGTCGTTGTAGCTCTGTTGGCAGAGATAAACCTCATGCTCGGTGAGCGGAATGGGGCGCACGCGAGCGAGTAGGGTGGTGTCGTCACGCTCTGCGAGCGAGTCGATACCGCAGTTGGGCAACCCGTAGATCGTAGTGTATTCAGCCGTGATGTCGTTGCCGAGGAACAGAAAACGCGCATTCAGCGTACACTCCTTGGGCAGCAGCGTGCGTCCCTCCTCCTCGTCCATGGTCGTGGAGAGGTGAAAGCGCACCATGTCGTACTCGCCGTCGAGCGCAAACTCAATGATGCGTCCCGTCAGTTCGTCCACTTGCGCCCAACCGCTCACCAACTGTGTGCTGCTCTGGCGCGGGGTGAAGTTCACGAGTGCCGTGCCCTGCGTGAAGCTCTGCGCCTTGTAGCGATAGTAGCGACGGTTGCGTTGGAAGAAGGGCGAGATGATACGCCCGTCGATAAGCATCTCTTCGCTGATGAGCGGTGTGAGGTAGTTGAGCACGGTAGGCATAGGCTGCGACTTGCGCGTCGTCGTCGAACTTTCAAGCAGTCGGGTGGCGGAAACCGTTCCCTCCGCATCAATTCTCATGTGGTTGTATGTCTCTCCGAATACCTCGCGCCTGCTCGCGTTTGCAATGGCAAACATCGACGGCACGGTGAGCAGCACAGCGTTGCGACGGTTCGTGCGGATGGCGTACTTTGTGTAGGCATAGCCCTCCTTCGGGCTGTGTTCTGTCGTGTCCACCGAGGCAGCATAACTGAACACGCGCTTCATAGTCTGAAGCGTGTAACTGCGATTGTCTGCTCTAACGCCACTTACGACAAACACAAATAGTATGGTTAATATGAATATTCTGCCTCTCACCCTTTCTGTTATGCTACATATCTTGATGAATTTCCTTTGTTTTCAGCATCCGCGTCGACCGTTACGAGCATCCGTATCGACCGTTGCGAGCATCTGCGCCGACCGCCGCGAACCATCAGCATACGCTTGCAAAAGTAGTTAAAATAATGGCAAACACCCCATCAACCCACCCGATACTCCCCAAAACATAACGTTTATTAATGATTTTTCAGCCCTTTCTCAGTGTTTTTTCACTCCTTTCTTATTGTTTTATGCAGAAAAAGTTCCAAATATTTGGCGTTTTTCCCGAAAAACACTACCTTTGCAGTCGCAAACTTATCCTAATACATAGGTTAAGTCGGACTTGTAGCTCAGTTGGTTAGAGCAACAGACTCATAATCTGGAGGTCCCTGGTTCAAGCCCAGGCTGGTCCACGCTTCTATTACAGCGACTTACGCTTCGGCGTAGGCCGCTGTTTTTTGTTTCTGCGTAAACAATGCGTAAACAAATTGTTTGAGTTAGCCGTGTTTCGCTGTGATATTCTCTGAAACTCCCCATCATTCCATAAGATGTTATAAGAAGAGTGGATTTTGTTTGGGTTTTAATGAGTAATTCCAAAGAATACTTTTGTAAAATAATCAAAAATATACATGCCAGATGCGGTTATTTCAGCTAAAAGTTCTATATTTGCCATCGAAAGATGGAGTTTTACTCAGTCTGTTGAGTAAAATTACTCAGCCGACTGAGTAAAATTATTCATTATGCTGAGTAAAACAACTTGAAAAGCCCCAATTAAATATAATAAGACTATACATATCACATTATCATCTATAAGCAACAGACCATGTACAAAAGAAAGATATATGATACCATCATCAATAGATTAGGTGAACAAAGAATGTTCATCCAAGTAATCATGGGACCACGACAGATTGGAAAATCTACCGTTATCAAGCAAGTATTGGATGATTTAAGTAAACCGTTTCTTTTCTATTCTGCCGACACCATACCTTCAACATCTTCCACTTGGATTAGCGATTGTTGGAATAATGCGCGTCTTCAAATGCGCACACAAGGACTTGAAGAAATGATCTTGGTTATTGACGAGATACAAAAACTTAAAAACTGGAGTGAATATGTAAAGAAAGAATGGGACGCTGATAGTCTAAATCACATCAACATCAAAGTGGCATTATTAGGCTCATCAAGGGTGTTATTAGAAAAAGGATTGGCAGAATCTCTCATGGGACGATATGAGGAAATCAGAATGAGCCATTGGAGTTATCCAGAAATGAAAGAAGCCTTTGGAATGACTATTGAACAATACATCTATTTTGGAGGCTACCCAGGAGCTGCCATGCTTATTGGTGACGAAGAACGTTGGAAGAACTATGTTAGCGGAGCCATCATTGATGCTACTATAAACAAGGACATCTTGATGGATTCTCCAATAGGAAAGCCTGCTCTGCTTCGTCAAACTTTCGAATTGAGCGTAGCTTATTCGGGTAAGATACTTTCTCTAACAAAAATGCTGGGAATATTGCAAGATGCTGGCAACACAGTTACATTGGCAGGCTATCTAAATCTTTTGAGCGATAGCGGACTTGTCACGGGACTACAGAAATTCTCTATAGATGTAGCCCGCAAACGTGCCAGCATTCCTAAATACCAAGTGTACAACAATGCCTTATTGAGTTCTCAATTAGGTTTAACATTTCAAGAAGCCGTTTCTGATAGTAAGCAATGGGGACAATTCTTTGAATCCGCCATAGGAGCCTACATATTAAGCGAAGCTTTTACCCATCGTTTTGAAGTCTTTTACTGGCGAGAAGGCAACGACGAGGTTGACTTCATCCTTAAGAAGAATCAGAAATTCATAGCTATAGAAGTAAAAAGTAATGGAGAGGCTTATACCACGGGTTTAGAGCGTTTTCGCAATCTGTTCCATCCGTCGGCAATATTTATCGTAGGCGAGAAAGGTATCTCACCAGAAGTTTTCTTGAACATGGATTTAAGAAAACTATTTGAATAACTTAATGACAAATAATTATGGCAACAAATAAAATACGTGAAGAGGAAGTAAAGAATAAAATTCGCCAAGAATTCTTTCAAGACTATGATGCGACACCTATCTTGGGCGACATAGACTTTGCTGTAACAACAAAAAGATCAAGTGGGGACGAGCTATCCGACCAAGAATATTTCTTATGGGCAGAAGCTAAAGCAGGAAACACGGAAGATATCTATGCATCTTTCGTGCAACTCATCATTACCATAGGTAAAGCCCATACACACGAATCATACTTACCACCTCGCTATCTTGGAGCCTTCGATGAAGAAAAGATTGCCTTTATCGAATATCATAACATTGTAAGTGTATTCTATCAGAATGACTTCAACTGGAATGTCACTCCCTCCAACCATAGCACCAAAGAGTTTCACATGCTCTCCGACTTGCTGAAAGAGAAACTCAAAAAGGAGATTAGGCTCTTCTACCTACATAAAGATGAAAAGGAGCTAAGAAAGTTCATTCGCTCTAATTTCAAGTTGGGGAAGCAGTCAACTAATGGTATCAATATAACAAAGAATAATTTCACTTATATCTACAGAAAATGGGTGGAAAAGGTCAAACCTTCTATCACACTTGATTGGGAAAAAGCTAAACAAAATGGTATTATTGACGCGGATTTCTTTCTTGCAGACATCTTCTCTAAGGAAAACACAACCCTTAGAGATAGGCTATATGTATTGCTGAAGAAGAATCATTATGAACTTGACCGTAAGATAGACTCCGCAGGGCTTTTCGATTCTAAGAAAGCACAGTTCAACGACAACCAGATTGCACACAACCAATTTTGGAATCTCTACGTCCGCCCTCCACGTAAAGAATACTGGGAATATATTGCTAATCGTAGAGACTTACTTGTTCCGCAAGACATCAGAGAGCGCAAAGGTTCATTCTTCACACCTCAATGCTGGGTAGAACTCTCACAAGAATACATCGCTAAAGATTTGGGAGAAGACTGGCAAGATGAATATTACATTTGGGATTGTTGTGCTGGCACAGGGAACCTTCTTGCTGGCCTTACTAACAAATATCAAATTTGGGCAAGCACATTAGACCAAGCAGACGTTGATGTTATACACGACAGAATTGCTAATATGGAAAAGGTCGGTACTGCCAACCTTTTGGATAGTCATGTATTTCAATTTGACTTTCTCAATGACTCTTTCGACAAATTACCTCTTGGTCTAAAAGACATCATAACAAATGAAGAAAGACGCAAGAAACTTATTGTTTATATCAATCCACCTTGTGCAGAAGCCAGCAATGCAAGAACAGTTACAGGAACAGGTAGCAACCGAAAGGGATTAGCCTACACCTCTACAAAAGACAAGTACAAGAAAGAACTTGGAAGAGCAGGCAATGAGATATTCGCACAATTCTTTGCAAGAATAGCAAATGATATTCCTGATTGCACACTTGCCTTGTTCTCTACACTGAAAGCACTACAAGGTCCAAACTTTTCTGGATTTCGAGCTAAATACCAAGCAAAGCTCAGTAGGATGTTTATCGTTCCAGCAAACACATTCGATAATGTAACAGGGCATTTCCCATATGGTTTCCAAATATTTCACCTAGCAGAGAAGGAAGAGTTCGTATCTTGCATTGCTGATGTTTACGACAGCAAAGGCAATCCGATTGGCAGCAAGAACATCTATTCTTATAAGGGAGGCGAACTAATCATAGACTGGTTCAGAAAGTTTTACGACAAACAAGGAGACCATCTTGGATACCTGCGATTCTTAGGAACTGACTTCCAAAATAACAGAGGTGTGTTCTTGACTTTAGCACCATCTACCAATGACCTAAAACAGGTAAAAGGTACTTGGATAACAAGAAAGAATGTCATACCATCATGTGTTTATTTCAGTGTCAGACTTTGTACCGAAGCAACATGGGTAAATGACCGAGACCAATTTCTATATCCAAATAAGGAATGGAATTGCAACGAACATTTTTTATCCGACTGCTTAGTCTTCACGTTATTCAATGAAAAAAACAAAATCCAAAGCCAACATGGCACTAACCATTGGATTCCATTCAGCGAGGAAGAGGTAGGTGCACAAGACAACTTCGAGAGTCATTTTATGCACGACTTCATCATGGGCAAAGTGAAAGAGGAAAAGCCTCAGCAAGAAGAAACAATACAAGACCTATTTACAGAGCAAGAAGCTCAGACACCAGATGGCAATTCATTCACTCCAACAGAACCTTTGAAGTTTTCACAAGAAGCACAAGCTGTATTGGATGCCGGAAGAGAGCTATGGCGTTATTATCACAAACAAGCAGGAGCCAACCCTAATGCTTCTTACTATGACATAAAGATGCACTTCCAAGGTACAAAGACCATGAAGAGTGGAAAGGTGCAGATGAACTCCACCAGCGAGGATGCAACCTATAATGCCTTGCTTGCCGACCTCAGACAGTCCATGAAACTACTTGCTGCTCACATAGAGCCTAAAGTGTACGACTATGGCTTCTTGAAGAAATAATCTTGATAAAACGAGAAAGGATGCCTTTAATATTGGCCTCCTTTCTTTATATTCAGTAATTTTTATGAATAGACTTTTTAATATTCATCATTTTCGTTCCACATATAAACTGTTAGATTTTTGCTATCCCAAAACACTCTATCAAATCGTTTCAAAAATTTAGAACCTAAAAGTCTCTTTTTTAGTTGAACTACATGTATGTTTTTATATAGTCTTTCATTAATATATAATTCTGAAAATATTATTTTCTTTACTGTTTGAGTATCAAATAGCGTATGATTTGTTCTAATCATTGAATCGCAAGAATGATTAGATTTTAGCTTCTCTATGTAATGTTCATCTATCGACAAATCACCATCAAATCCTGTGTCAATTAGAATATCATCAATAACTTCGTTGTCTAATCTTAAGGTTACCTTTGGGCATATTCTATCTTTATATTTAAGAATTGTGGCGGATGAAGGAATCTGTGGTTTAAAATCAAAAGACTTTATGTCTAATGTATTTTGGGTCGAAAGAAAAAGCATGTTTAGCTTTGATAGTACATTCATTCCAATGATTGCTTTGATTCTATTGCTTTTGAAACCAGAAAAGTATGCGAAATTTTTAATTTTTACTTTATCATTAACTTCAAAATATTGTGTGAAATACATTGGTAAAATTTTATTATTACCTTCTCCATCGTTAACCAAGACTGGAAATAAAAAAAAAGGGAATCCAATTTTATTAGAAGATATATATGAAAAATCTGCACCAGTATCAAATACTACACTATCTTGTGTAGTAAAATAAGGACAATCATCTAATTGAATCTGACCGACCTCGATATTAGTAAAATATCCTTTATAACAAAAAAAGACTACAACAATCCATACTGTAATCAAAGATAAAATAAAAATCACGACATTCTTAAAATTCATGTATTTCATATTCTTTTTAAGTTTTACGGATTCCGTTTTTTAGAAAATAGGTTTCGATTAGCTAATCATGGTTCAAAAATACACAAAATCCTCAAAATGACAAACAAAATAAGAAATGTATTGAATATCCGTGATGTTTTTAAAAGTAAGAAAGAACGTTGTAGAATAGGCTTTGGAGTCACACTCCGAAGCCTATTCTGTTTTTTCTGCGTGGCATCTCTATGGGCACAATGTCCTCCGGCGTAATCAGAAGGAGGTCGTTGTGATTCTTCGGCGGCTGCTTCACGCATCGTGTGGCGTGCTGAATGTAGATGCGCTCCAGCTGGTTGGCTATGAAGCGTGCGTTGCCCCACGTCTCGGTGTCGCGAGCGCTGAAGGCGAGCGCTATCATATCGGTGTATTTCTGCCATGCCTTTACGGTGAAGTGGTAGCTGTATTCCTCAATGCGACGGCTGGTTATCTCGAGCAGTTCGTCGACGCTGAAGTCGGCAAACTCGAAGCGGTTGGGGAAGCGCGACAGCAGTCCGGGGTTAGTCTCGAGCAGTTCGTTCATCGGCTCCTTGTATCCGCAGAGCACCACGGCGATGTCGCGTTGACTCTCGTCGGCGAGCAGATTCATGAGCAGTTGCACGATAATCTTTCCGGGGTCGTTCTCGTTCTTTCCGTTCAGAAGGTATGCCTCGTCAATCATCAGGACGCCGCCCTGCGCCATTTCCACCACTTGCTTCATAGCCCTTTCCTCGTCGCCCCAAAGCGTGCCGATGAAGGTGCCGCGGTCGCACACCACGACGTGTCCTTTCGAGAGCGCTCCCGCCTCGTGCAGCAGCGCCCCGAATATCTTGCAGACCGTGGTCTTGCCCGTGCCGGGGTTGCCGAGGAATAGGCTGTGCAGCGAAACCCGGTGCTGCTTCAGTTCGGGAAACTGTTCGTGCAGCATGCGGTTGTAGGCGGTCAGCGCCACCAGTTCGTCCATGCGCTTCTTGATGTTGCCGCAGCCCACCAGCTTCTGCAGCTCCTCCTGCGGATTGTCTATGGGGCGCAGTATCTCAACCCTTACGCTCGTGTTCTGGTTCTGCTCTATGACGTCGCCAGGTAGCGGACTGCCGGTGCAGATGTCGTCAGCCTTCTCTGTCGGAGTGTTGTCCTCGGCTTGGTATTCATCTACATCTTCATCTTCCAGAAAAGGATCCTCTTCGTCCTCAGTCTGCATGTCGTCGAGTTTGACATCCTTGTACTCTTCGCTCAAGAACTGCTTCATGAGTCGTTTGAAATCCTCGTTGAAATTCTCGTCAGTGTTGTTCTGCATATTAGTCATAATTCTATCACGTTAAAAAAGCAACTAAATTCTTTGTCATTTCGATCATTTTTTTGCTACAATAATTTTTGTTTTGTGATAGAATTATGATTATCTGCTGCAAATGTAGTGCAAATATAGATAACTACCAAATGTTTTTGCGTAACTTTTTATAACTTTGTACGTACACTACTTTAAAACCAATTTATTACAACATTCATTAATATGATTAAGTCATTAAGAAAGATGCTTCTCGTGGCGTGCCTTGCGGCTCCGTCTGTGCTGCCGGCGCAGGTGTGCCTCGTGAGCAAGGGCAAACCGCAGGCACGCATCGTGCTTGCCGAGGACAACGATGTGAACCGTAAGGCGGCGCAACTGCTGCAGCGCTTCGTGTGCGAAACATCGGGTGGCGAACTGCCTATCGTTGCCAATGGTCGCCGCTCTAAGAACTGCGTTGTGATTGGAGAGTCGACCAACGAAGCCACCGACGACGGATACGTAATCGACTGCTCGCGCGGCACACTCGCCATAAAGACGGCAGGCGGCAAGGGTGCTATATACGGCGTTGTGGCACTACTCGAGAAGCAGCTCGGTGTCGACTATCTCGCTAAGGACTTCTACACGCTCACGCCGTCTGCCGACGTGCGCATTCCGCAGATGCACGTGGCGGAGAGTCCGGCGTTCCGCTTCCGCCAGACGTTCAGCTACTCTAACAACGACAGCACCTACCGCGACTGGATGCGCCTGCAGGAGCACCGCGAGATGTTCGCTGCCGACATGTGGGTGCATACGTTCGACCGACTGCTACCGTCGTCGGTCTACGGCAAGTCGCACCCCGAATACTACTCGTTCATCAACGGCGAGCGCCGACCCGGCAACCACAGCCAGTGGTGCCTCACCAATCCCGACATCTTCGAGATTGTAGCCCATCGCATCGACTCTATATTCAAGGCTAACCCCAATCAGAACATGATTTCGGTAAGTCAGAACGACGGCAACGACACCTACTGCCAGTGCCCAGAGTGCCGCAAGGTGAACGAGTACGAGGGTTCGCCTGCCGGCTGCTACGTACGCTTCCTCAACCGCCTGGCTGAACGCTTCCCCGACAAGCAGTTCTCTACGCTTGCCTACCTCTTCACCATGCATCCTCCGAAGCATGTGAAGCCGCTGCCCAACGTGAACATAATGCTCTGCGACATCGACACCAAGCGCGAGGTGCCGCTCACCGACAACGAGTCGGGACGCGACTTCGTGCGAGCGCTCGAAGGCTGGGCGAAGATTTCCAACAATATCTTCGTATGGGACTACGGCATCAACTTCGATAATGTAGTGGCACCGTTTCCCAACTTCCACATTCTCAAGAAGAACATACAGCTCTTCAAACGCAACCACGCCACGATGCTCTTCGAGCAGGTGAACGGAACGCTCGGCACCGACTTCGCAGAGCTTCGCGCCTACATGCTCGGCAAGCTGATGTGGAACCCGGAGCTCGACGCCGACTCGCTCATGCAGCGTTTCATGCGCGGCTACTACGGCGCTGCCGCTCCCTATCTCTACCGCTACCAGCAGATGCTTACCGGCGCGCTGCTCGCATCAGGCACACCGCTGTGGATATACGACTCGCCCATTACGCACAAGAACGGAATGCTCAACGCCAACCTCCGCAAGGCTTACAACGAACTCTTCGATGAGGCTGAAAAGGTGGTGGCTGCCGACTCGGCGATGCTGGCACATGTGCGCATTGCCCGATTGCCGCTGCGCTACAGCGAACTCGAGATTGCGCGCACCGAGAGCGGCGGCGACAAGGCTGCGGTGGAGAAATCGCTCGACACGTTCGGTTCTATCTGCGCCCAGTACGGCGTGCCTACGCTTAACGAGCGCAACAATAAGGTGGAGGACTACTGCCGTCTATACCGTCAGCGCTTCCTGCCTAACGGCACGAAGAACAAGGCTGCCGGAGCGAAGGTGATATGGAACATACCGCCGCAAAAGCGCTATCAGCCTATAGCCGACAAGGCGCTCACCGACGGACTCTACGGTGGCACCACATTCGTAGAGAGTTGGGTAGGCTGGCAGGGTGAGGATGCCGACTTCGTGCTCGACATGGGCGAGCAGAAGCAGGTGAACAAGATAACCACCGATTTCCTCCACCAGCTCGGACAGTGGATACTGCAGCCAAAGAGCGTAGCCTACTACGCCAGCGACGATGCCAAGAACTTCCGTCTTCTCGGCACACACGAGTTCCCCGAAGACCGCGACATAAGCGTTAAGTTCGTTCCTGCCACCGTCACTCTCGCTGCTCCCGTCCAAGCCCGCTACATCCGCGTCGTCGTCAAGACACTCGGTCTCTGCCCCTCATGGCATTACGGCGTAGGCTATCCTGCGTGGTTCTTCCTCGACGAGGTAGTAGTGGAGTAGGCCTTCGATGATATGGTATAACGTCTCTGTACGTGAAAAAATCTACCACATCTCCCATTTTCGCCGTAACTATCACATTATTAACATTTTAATGGCTGGAAGATACCATTCCGCAAGGGCGTATCTTCCAGCCATCTTCCATTCATCATTTAACTTGAAATGCAATTTCGGCATTTCAAGTTTTCCATCTTTCTTAGCTATTGATATTAATTGTTTGTCGAGTCAAACTATATTATTTTACTTAATCTTAGAACTTAAATCTTGAATAAGATATTCTATTTTGTCAACATTGGACTTTTGAGGCATCTTCTTTAGTGTAGAGTTTGCAGATTTTGAATCTTTTTTCAGTTTTCCATACACAATAGAATAGTACCATGTGTTGTTAAATTGTGTAGGAGTAACAAGTATTACTGTTGTTTTATCAACTGATACGAATCCAATATAATCATCTGTGGTTGCTGCATATACATATCTTTCATTCAGCCAATTGGCAACTTGGGTTGAATAGCTGGATTTTGTAAGAATTGACGATATTTCCAAAGCATTATTGTTGAATATGTACATTATTATTTTCGCATAATTAGTACCTTCATAAGCCAAAGAATTAGCATCTTCACGCAAGAGATTATAGTTCTTCATTGATTTCTTAACATCTTTTATTGATGTTCCAAAATTAATATTAGGTTCTTCAAAATAGTTGTATTTTGGCGTTACTTTGATTTTAAAAGAACCTTTATTGCTTGCAACTTTGGTTTCGCCTACTCGATATGCTTTAATCTCTCCATTTACAACTTCTGCAATGAAGCTATTCTCAGACTTCCATGTTAAGTCTTCACCAGAAGTGAGCATTTGGGATGAACCAGCAGTTAAGGTTACATCTTTAAACTTAGAAGAGTCATCATCATCACTACTACATGATGAAAAAAAAGCTACTGTCAATGCTACCATTGATAGTAAAAGCAATGTTCTTAATTTTTTCATGTTGTTGAAATTAATTGATAATATTTTTATAAATGTTCACAAAAGTAACATTTATTATTCCCCCCCCAAGGGATTAACTATCTTTAACGCCAAGTTCCAAACTAACAATGTCTTTTTACTCTGCCTACAATAAAAAAGGTTAAACTCGTGAGGCACAACGTGCGGTGTTGGCAATTTTGTGTAACTTTGAATATTATAATATTATGGGTGGAGCAGCATGAAGAAACTGATTACTTTTTTAATGTTCCTATTGGCAGTAGGGCAGGGAGCAACGGCGCAGGAAGTGTCGGGGCTGCAGATGCCGTTGCCGAATGAGGAACTTCACCAGCTTACTCCGAGTACGGAGCTTCACCAACTTGCTCCAAATGCTGAACTGCACCCGATAACGCCGACCTATTCGGATATTCTGGTGATGAAGGCACTATCGTCCTCCGAGCTTCTTGCTACGCCGAGTATGCAGATAGTGCCGCTGCCGTTTGCTGCAACGCAGCCACTTGTCTACGGATATGACGCGAGCCGTACTGGGGCTACATCGATGGAAGTGTCGAAGAACTTGAGGCTGACTGCCACGGGCGCATACCGCAGCTACATCGGACTGATGGATGTGCAGTCGGTAAGCGGCGGCGTGCAGTACAGTCTGGGAGCGATGACTATGCAGGGCGCACTGGCTGCCAATCGTTACCTCTACTACGGGCGTGTATTCACGCAGTACGGCGTGTCTGGACAACTCTCTTACTGCTTCAATCCTAACCTTGCGCTCACCATCTTCGGAACCTATTACAACACGAATCCGTTCTTCAGCATGGCGGCATTCCCGTTTGTGCCGACCACCAGTTACGGCGGATATATGACCGTCGGCAATCGTAGCTTCTACGTTAACCTCGGTGTTGAGCGCCGCTTCAATGCTTTCGAGCACAAGATGGAGACGGTGCCTATCATCACTCCTGCGTTCAAAATCTCGAACAAGGTGACTATCGAACTACCGTTGGGCGACCTTACGAAACATCTTATTGAGGAAATCTTGATAAAGAGCGGACCGCACAGACGCTGATGCCAGCCCTAATATATAGGTTGGTGCTTATCTGATGGCGAAGCTCACGAACAGACCATGTGCACTTGATGCACTCCTGCTCGTAGAAGTAGCGGGCGAGAGGGTCGTCAACCTTCATAATCTCATTGATATGTGAGAATGAAAACTTTTGAAACCAATGTTTCTCCAGAAGTTACCAATTTGCATGACGCTGTTGTGCAAATTAGATTTGTCTCATTGTTAGATGAATTACTTTTCAGTTGAATACTGCTTCCGGAATTATTCGACAGCGTCGAATAATTCCGATTCGGAACAAATAGATTGACAATTTGTTGTTAGGCAAAGAATTCGTTCTTTAACTTTGAAACAACTAACATAAAGATGTGGCTCCGTGCAGCGTTTGGCTTATTATTTGCATCGATTGATAAGAATAAGTTTTTGGCGTTACAAAAAAATAAAACCACTTGAGCACGAATTTCAACCGCTTGTGCCGTCGCCCAATCCGTTTGAACACAATCGTCCAAAATTCGTGTTGCACGGAAAGGAATTTAATCATACCTTTGCATCAGTAACATTTAAATTCTTAACTTAAAACAACAAAAACTATGAAACAGATTAAGTATCTTTTGATGGCTTTTATAGCCTTGTTTACATGCGTTTCATTCTCTGCATGTAGCGACGATGATGATGAAGGCGGTTTTACGGGGAACTATGTCCCAGTTGAGTCTATGGAAGAGTCGTTGAGAGATTGGGGAGAGGAAGAACCCAGTATGTGGAATGATAAGGAGTGTCAATTAGGCGCTATTTCATTTAACTTCATGAATGGCAATACTGTAGAGAAATATTGGGCAGAGGCATACACTTATTCACGAAGCGATGCTTTTTATAAAGGTAATATTCAAGGACACACCTACTCGTTGGTGAAAGCTAAACCCGTAAAGTACACATATGCAGTAAAGGGAAACAAGGTTTATATAACTGATGGAACCATCGGCACTATATATAAGGGATATATAATTTTTGATGGGTTGAGCCATTCTCACCAGAAAATGAAAAAATAATCATTCTAAACACCAAAAAACTATGAAACAGATTAAGTATCTTTTGATGGCTTTTATAGCCTTGTTTACATGCGTTTCTTTCTCAGCATGTAGCGACGACGATGAAGGTGGCGGCGGCAGCAGTAAAAATGGCAGCGCTTTCTCCACAGTGGATGGACGTACCGTTAAGTACAAGTATCTTTATGTAGTATCATTAGTAGACGAGGGCGACACTTTTTATGAGTTGTTTGCTTCTACGGAAGAACTGCTCTATTACCGCAAGAATCCTGACAAGGTAAAGGAAAACATGTTGTACTCTTATATGTCATTGGATGTGTATGCCGACAAGCTTAACAAGCCACAGCACAAGTTTGATGTTGAAGTTAATTATGACTGCAATCTGAAGCGAGATATTTCAGACGAGGAAGACTATAAAAAGTATCCCGTAGCATCAACTCACATTTGGTACACTACACCTGGGGATCAGGACGAGTCGTATACAGAGACTCTGACTGTAAAGAAGTCGGGCAACACTTTCAAGATTGAGACTACAGAGCTTACCTTCCTGGCTTCGGAGAAGGGCGTTGAAGACGATGGCATCGACAGTAGCTCAAGAAAAACAAAGGGCAAGATTGCTTTCGAGAGCAGCAATCTTATCAGCGGCGTTTTGGATAGCCCGGAGGTCGTGTTTGTAAAGAGCGCAAAAGACCGCAAGTTCTTGAAGTCGCTCAGAGCTCGTCGTAGATAACTAATAACATAAGCGAATCCCCTCGTTCGGCAATGCTGAGCGAGGGGATTGTCATTTATATGCCACTCAATGCTCTTCCTCCAACTGTTTCAGCAAAAACTCCTCCAATGTCTTCTTGTCGGGCAGCTGAAGCATATAGGTAGAAACGAAGAGGTTGTTATCCATGCCGGCGAGCGCGTACTCCACCATCTTTTTGCCTTTGCGTGTGCAGAGCAGGATGCCGATTGGAGGGTTGTCGCCAGGTTGCATTTCGTTCTCGCGATAATGCGATACGTATGCGTTGAGCTGTCCGAAGTTCTCGTAGGAGAACTCCTCGTTCTTCAGTTCTATGATTACGCCGCAATGCAGTATGCGGTTGTAGAACACAAGGTCGGGATAGTAATACTCGTCGTCGATGATGATGCGTTTTTGGCGAGCCTCTAAGCAGAAGCCCTTGCCGAGTTCGAGGATGAACTCTTGCAGGTGGCTGATAAGCGCATCCTCCAAGTCATGCTCGTCAACAACTTCCTGTGCCTTCAGTCCAAGAAACTCGAACGTGAACGGCTGGCGTATCTGCAACTCTGTAGAATCGTGCCCTTGAACAGAAGGGAGCGAAAGCAACTTCTCGGGATTGGTGCTGATGCCAGCCCTAACAAATAGGTTGGTGCTTATCTGACGGCGAAGCTCACGAACCGACCAAGTACACTTGATGCACTCCTGCTCGTAGAAGTAGCGGGCGAGAGGGTCGTCAAGAGTAAGCAACTCAACAATATGAGAGAAGGATAATGACGATATTATCTTTTGACCTGAAGTTTTAAATTGGTCCGACACTGTCGGACTAATTGAAGGTGCTAAATTTTCTACCATCTGAGGGTAGTGTTGGTAAAATTTTCGGGAGTTTTTAAAAAGGGTCACATTTACTCCCTTCCTATCCACCCTTTCCTCCAACTTCTTCAGCAGTTGCGTTCCATACTCAGCCCTATCCTTGCCGTGCTGTTCAAACTCAACGATGTAGTAGCCTATGAGCCAGTTGCGCATAGTCTGCATACGGTTTATTGCTTTTACTGCGGACGATTGTGCTGCATCATGAGTAGTCTGAACGATCGAAGCCAAGTCGTTGAAGGAGTGAAGCGTCTTGCTCCAATCCTCAAAAGGCAGTTCCAATCCGTCGTGCAGGTATCTTTTCACTTCGTTTGTCATAATGTTGTGTTTATGTCTTGGATCTTATCCTTTCTGCATAATAGTTGCCTATCCCACCGCCAGCGAGTAGAGGGCGAACATCCAGTGGGCGGTGATGGCAGCCACGAGTCCGCCGCAGAAGTGGGCGAGGATAGCCTTCGGGGTGAGGTCGCGATAGCCGAGCGAGTCGAGCATGGCGGTGTGAGTGCTGAGGAAGCCGCTCCAGCACATGCCGATGGCGGTGAACACGGCGATAGCGTTGCCGTCAATCCAGCCGTGCGCTATGAAGTTGGGTATCAGGCTGAGGGCAGCGCCCACTGCGCCGAGTGCCGTGATGGGGAACGCCACGAGGTGCGGGTCGTGGAAACCGAAGAGCCACTCGAACACGAAGTCGATCTTGTTAGCCAGCCACGGCAGCAGCTCCACACCCTGGTAGGCAGCACCCGTGTATGAGCCGTCGGCAGACGCGCCGAACGTGAATATCATCACGAACGTAGAGATGATGAGCACGCCCGGAATGATGGCTATGCCCACCTCCACACCGCTGCGTCCGCCGTCGAGCATGGCGTTGAGCAGACGTATGAACACGGTCTTCTCCTCGCTCTCGCTTTCCTCCTTATCTTCCTCTTCGATGTCCTCCTTCGACACCGCGTCCTCCGTAGCATACTGCGGATAGGCTTTCAGCACGAAGCGCTGCATCAGTCGCGTGGAGCAGACGCAGCCGAAGCACGCACCGAGCAGACCGATGAATGGTGCGGCATAGTAGCCCTGACTCGCCATGAACACGATGACGAGCAGACCCATACCGAACGCCGTACCGAAGTTGGTGAGCGAGATGAACTGATATTTCTTGAAGTAGCTTGCGAAGCGCTTGTCGTGCGCAAGCGAGATGATTGCCGGGTTGTCCGAAAGGAAAGTCATAACCGCACCTAACGATGTCACGCCCGGCAGGTTGAATATCGGGCGCATCAGCGGTCGCAGCGTGCGTTCGAGCAGCGTGACCACGCCGAACTCTACGAACACCTTGCCTATGGCACCGGTTATCACGCAGATACTCATCAGGTAGAACACTGTATTGAGGAGCAGGTCGTGCGCTGTGCGCATGATAGTGTTGAGCATGTTCGGCACACCCATCACCATGCCGAGATAGCCGAAGAGTACTATTACTGTAGTTATGCACCAGATGCCGCTCGGGATGAGTGTTTTGCGTTTAGAGTTGTTCTGTTTCATAAGGTGTTCGTTTAAATGTTGAATGTTGAGTGTTAGGTTGTAGACTGCAAATATATGAATAATTAGTGAACTGCGCACGTTCTACGCCGATATTTTTTTCGATTAGAAAACTCTAATGCCGCATTAACGCCTTCTAATCGGCTGCTTTTCACGCCTTTGAAGTCCGCACTAATTGAACTTTTACACATCTTACTCCTACAGTTCTTCATCGTACACCGAACGCCGTCCAATCGGACGGCGGACGCAATCTGATCGGGCGGCGTACGCAATCTGATCGGGCGGCGTACGGAATCCGATTGGGCGGCGTACGGAGCACGATGAGAAAACATCAACATTGACGCTTTAAAACATCAACATACAACAACGTAAATGTCAACGTAAATAACAATAAATATGAAGATATGCACATTCATTCTGTTAGTCTCCGCAACGGATGGATACAAAAAAGTGTGTCATAACTCGCAAGTTATGACACACCTTAATATCGCTTAGAAGTGGAACTTCGTTCCGATGCTGAACTTAAGCTCGCCGTGAGCAGGACTATTCGAGTCTTCGATGCCCTTTCCATGCACAACGGCAGACGGCTCAGCGTATATCTCGAAGTGGCGGCTCAAGCGCCAGCCAGCCTGTAGAGCAACGTTCACACCAGGCACCACCTTCGTCTTCCTACCCTCGCCCGAGCTGATGCCCATCTGGACACCAGCCAAACCGGTAAGTTGGAAGAGACGGTCGTCGTTCTGTTCGCCGGTGATAGCGTTGCGTATGTTCATCATGTAGTCGGCGGCGACGGTGGTGATGTGGTTAGTGTGCTCCGTATCGCGCTTCAGGAACGTCTCGCTCACGCTGCCATACACACCATGCACACCGTTCAACCAGCGACCATATCCGGCACGCACGTTGTAAGTCAGCTTCTTCGTTCCGCTCACCTTGCCGAAGTTGCCTGAGTAGAAGCCCATTCCGCCACTCACGTCCACAACGTTCTTCTGCTCCGGAGCCTCGTTCAGTTCGCTTGTGTGCTTCTCGCGGTTCAGCACATAGTCGATACCAACGAGCACACGCGGCGTAACGCGTCCCCAGTTCTTGCCCTTGAAACGATCGGACAGCTCATAAGCCATGGTCGGTTCTACGAACAAGCCCGTGGTAGAAGAGAGGCGGATGCGAGCCTGACCACCTGCGTGTACGTCAGGAGCGAAGTATGCCTTATGTGCTCCGTAGTCGGCACCGATAGCAAAGCCCACCACTGAGCGCAGCGATAACCACGCGCGGTTTTCTGTGCCATAGTTCATTGCGGTGAGGTCGGCAAGCCAGTCGAAGTCAGCCACCGCCTTAGCGTAGCGACCCTCAGCGGTATAACGGCGCATTGTGCCGTCAAGGCTGAAGCGCAGACCATTTGCCGAGCGCAACCACTGCGTATAGCTCAGACGCGCTGTCGGCATCCAGTAGTCGCTCTGCTTCATCTTCGTAGACGTAGATGCCAAACCGCCTGCGATACTGATAGACACCTTCTTTGTGCCGCGGTCGCCATTAGCACGGCGCTCGATGGCGTATCTGTCGTGATAGGTATAGACGAAGCCAGTGAGCAGCGACGGCATCACGTTGTATGGTTTGAAGTGGCCATTCTGTTGTATGAAGTGCTTGTTGTAGATGTCTACACGCGGCTCGATGACAAAGGAGAGACCACGCGAGATGCGCACATTGGCTTGCAGACCACCGCTCACACCCCAGCTGTTCTTCAGTCCGTAAGGCTGACAGTTGGAGCGGTTGAAGCTGACACCTCCCAACAGATTAAGCCAGAAGGTGCGTTCGGGGTAAGCACCGGTGAGCACATTGCTCAGGTTGAGCATGTACTCCACCTGCGAACTGAGTGCTTTAGTGCGCTTTTGGTCAGTAGGACGCATGGTGACGGCACTTAGTGAGAGGCGCACTGCGTTGTACGGGTCGAACCATTTGCCCACACTCGCCATAGGACGAACGCCTGCATAATCGCCCCACGATGCGTTGTGTGCATTAGAAAGGAACGTAGCACCCACCAGCCCGCTCACGAAGATGCCGTCGGCGAAGCTGTGTTTGGTCTTGTCGGGTGCGGCGTAATGCTTGCGCACAACGGGGAGACGATAGCCGAAGCCCATGGTGAGGGTGGTGAACGGTCGCCATCCATGCCAGTTGTTCACCTGCGAGATTTGATCCTCTACCAAGCCGAAGCGCGGTTCGAGGTATGCATATACATTGCGCGACAAAGCAAGTTGTCCGCGCAGACCGAGGTGTACGTCGATGCCATAATCGGCTGGTCCGGCGTTGTGTGCTATGGCGAGAGCTGCGCCTGCTATGCCGTACACCTCGAAACGTTTCGGCGTGTAGTAGCGTCCGCTCTGTGCTATCGCAGTGATGTTGAGCAGATAGTCGAGTCCAAGGGTGGTGTACTTCGACTTCACTCCTTGTGTGCTCCACTCGCCGGTGTTTATATTTAAGCGTACACCATGTTCAGGTGTAATCCAATCGCCGATGTTGAACCCTCCGCTCAAACCGAACTCAGGCTTTCGCGCTCCCATGACGCTCGTTCCTATACCTCCGTCGACGAAGAGATGGTCGAATGGTTTCTTGTGCTGCCATTGTTTTGCCACACGTGGGCGTTGAAGCATGTATTCGAGAGCTCCGCCGTCTATCTGTGCGTGTGCTGTTGTGGTATAAGCAGTGGCAATGAGTGCTATCATTGCCGTTCGTATCATATTATTCATATTATTGTAGCCCCTCCTTATTGTGTTTTTCTACCAATAAATCGTTGACATCACCATCGACGTGCGCTATGTTCTTCAGCGATGGATCCATCTCGAAAGCACGCTTCAGCTCATCGTATGCTCCGACAGCATCCTCAGCACGGTTGAGGCATACGGCGCGCAGATAATGGGTGAGTGCTTCGTCGTCGGGCAACTCGCGACTAAGCTTCAGTGCTTCGCTGTTGCGTTTCATGGCGAGCAGCATGAGCAGGTTGTTGCGCTTGCTCGTAGCAGCAATGACTGAGTAGTTGTCCTCGTAACGTCCGTTGAACGCACCGTTCACGGCGTGTAGCAGACGTGTATTGTCGGTCTTGGGTACGTAGCTCATTATCTCGTCTGCCTCGCCATACTGCTGGTCTTTGAGTAATGCGATGGCGTGGTTGGTGTTGACAGCCACTGGCGCCTTCTCGCCTGCGAATTTCTCCAATAGCTCGGGGTCGGGCTCGCCACGCTCGATGAGCATGGCAGCGAGGTCGTTGGCTGCAATCATGAACGAGGGGAACATCTCCAGCGCCTGACGTAGGATGGTCTCGCGCTTCTTTGGGTCGGACTCGTTGCGGTAGAGCATGAAGAATTCGTAGCGTGAGAGCTTATGATAATCGTCGGCATATAGCTGGCGAATTTCGTCAATCGTGAGTTGACGGAATATAGCATAGTTCATGGTGTAGTTCACCTGGCGCAGCTGAGGCAGATAGCGTGCTTCGAGCACACTATTGTAGAACGGCAGGCGGCGCATACGTCCGCTCTGTACGTTGGGGTCGGCATAGCGGTCGATGATGCCTTGCACCTTATCAGCTTCGCTGAAGAGCGAGTCGCGACGCAGCAGTGTCACCACGTCGCTCCATGTAGCTACTGACGACTTCGTGCCGAACTCCATGTCGTTGCGAAGGTCGTCGGGCAGTTGACTGCGTATATGTCCTAAGGCGAACTCCATACGTTGGCGTGCGAGTGTCTGGTTGCGCGAGAGACGACCGTCTGGCGACGATATACCCTCAAGCTCAAACGACAGTAGCGTCGCATCCTTGTCGGCACGTATGGCATCGATCTGACGGCGCAGCTTCTCTATCTCGGCGTGGTTCTGTGGGTCGTCGATGTTCAGCGTCGACTTGCCGATGAGGAACTTCAAGTTGATGCTACCCTTGCTGTTGCGCATCTGCTTCTCGGGTGTGGGGTAGTAGGCCTCGTCGTTAAGCGTACTGCCCATGATGGAGCAGTCGAGCCATCGCAGAGGGTTTACCGTGCCACGGGCAATGATGGTGGTGTCGCGGTAGAGTATGTGTGTGTAGTCCTCTATAGCCATGTACACGTCGCAAGAGTAGTCGGCTTTCAGGTTCTCGACATATATAGAATCTGTGTAGCCGAGGATGTCGTTGTCGCGACCATTCTCGCGCAGCGTGCGACTCTTCACCGTTATGTACTTGGCGAGTGGATCGCCATTGTCGCTGTTCTTAATGTCGTAGTTGTAGAGTCGGTCTTGTGTGATGTTATACTTTTTGCCGTCGTACACCATCGGACGCAAGAGGGTGAGCTGCTTGTCCGTCACATTGTTTAATATAGGTTGCACCACGAGACGTCTGTTGCTGCGGAACATCTCCTTCGGCACACGCACGCGAGTGCGCACGTATAGCCAGTTGCCCTTCACCTCAATGTCGGTTGGTTCGGGCATGATGCGGTCGGTGATGCGCTTTGTCTTCACCACAACCTCGCCGAGAGTAATGTCGTCTTCGTTGAGTTTCACCTCCGTGAACTTGTCGTTCTTCACCTTCAGTATCTCGGGCTTTGCGCCAATCATGGAGAAGCGCAGCTGTGCGCCAATCTGCGTGTTCATGGAGAAACGTCCGTCCTCGTCGGTGACGGCGAGAGCGCGGCGCAGTTTGATGTCGGTGATGTTCACGCCAATGAGCGGTTCGCCGGTTTGCTTAGACACCACGCGACCCGTGAAACGTATCACGCCCTGAGCCTCGGCTTCGAGTGAGAAGCTGATAACAGCAACGAGCACTATGAGCAGCCGTTTGATGTGTAGGGTGATGTATTGTGATATAATGCTTTTCATATCTGTTTATTTAATAATGGTTTCCATCTCCTACTATTTAATAATGTACACAAAGCTGACAGCAGCCTTGATTGGTGCGAAGTTGACGGTGCTTACGTTCGGCTTGTCAAGAGAGGCACGCTCCTCTTCGTTACGTGAATACTTCTCTTGGCGATACACGGCACCAACGCCAATCGTAGTCTCAAGGCTCCAGTGGCGACTAAGTACGAAGCTATAGCCATAGGTGATACCACCACCGAAGAGATCGCCGTCGTGACGTTTATCGTTGAACTGTAAATCGTAGTTCGCAGCAACGGCTGTTAGACCAACGAAATGACCCGCCTGCGGACGAGCACTGAACCAGTAGCGTGCTTCGGGTTCGAATGCGAAGCCCTTGGTGCTGAGGTTGGAGACACCGTATGGTTTGAAGCCACTAACTCGGTTGACTACACCTTCGAGATTGAACGTCATGTGGCGGTTAATTCTGAACTCAACCCCAAGGTTGGGAGACATGGCAAGCCAATACAATGCGTTCGTTTTTACATTTATGCGCTGTGCTGTGGCTGGTGAGGCAACGGCAAGCATTACCACAACGGTGGTAATAAGCGCAATTAGTTTCTTTGACATTTATGCGATTATTTGTATAGTATTAATTGTATGTAATTGTATATTTCGTATTGCTATCAGTGGATAGGGTGGGCGGTAGCGTTATTCGCAAAGTTCGTCGAAATGTTCAGCCACCTCGCAAAGCGCAGCGTACCACTCCTTGCCGAAGCGTCGGGTGAGCGGACCTTCGAGGAACTTGTAGACGGGCAATTGCAGCTCGCGACCCTTCTTCACAGCGTCCTTGCACACATCCCATCGGTTGTAGTTGAGTGCCACGGTACCATTGGCGAAGCGTTTCTCGCGGATGGGGTAGAGGGCGCAGGAGATAGGCTTGATGAACGAGGTCTTGCCAGCGCGGTGCGCACGCTCCAAGGCGCATAGGCAGCAGTCGCCCTCGTAGCACGTAAAGACGCAGTCCTTGCCGCCCACGATGCTTGTCACGAGGTCGCCATCGCGGTCGGTGTACGCCACACCTTGCTTGTCGACCACGGCTTGTGCCTGAGCCGACATGTCGCCCCATACGGTGTCGAGCGCGTCTTCGATGCCGCCAATCTCTTCGAGAGTGACGGGTGCGCCGGCATCGCCCTCTACGCAGCAGATGCCCTTGCAGGCATCGAGGTCGCAGCAGAACTGCTCGGTGATGATGTCAGACGAGACGAGTATATTCTCAATGTCGAGTATCATATTTCTGTTTTGTTTCTTAATGATTATTTCTATTTGCTATGTCTGTTCTCCCACGGATTGCACTCTTCTTGCAGTATGTTCTCCCACGGAATTCACGGAATACACAGAACCTTCTTGCCGTATATTCTCCCACAGATTGCACTCTTCTTGCAGTATGTTCTCCCACGGAATTCACGGAATACACAGAACCTTCTTGCCGTATATTCTCCCACAGATTGCACTCTTCTTGCAGTATGTTCTCCCACGGAATTCACGGAATACACAGAACCTTCTTGCCGTATATTCTCCCACAGATTGCACTCTTCTTGCAGTATGTTCTCCCACGGAATTCACGGAATACACAGAAC
>ERZ859937.135-NODE-135-length-38064-cov-21.988634_pt1 | contig 38064 bp, 29 predicted proteins | sample MGYA00509985_ERZ859937 | MGnify/ENA primary metagenome ERZ859937 (study PRJEB30046, sample SAMN00715169) | human gut metagenome | study: EMG produced TPA metagenomics assembly of the A metagenome-wide association study of gut microbiota in type 2... | reverse complement strand
TATTTGCAGGTATTATCGTCAAAATTCATCAAGTCGAATCATTGTTGTTTTAGTACATACAGTTTCCACGTCTTTTTTATTTATAGCAAAAAGAGGATCTCATTGTTTCTTGTAGGAGGTCACAAGATTAACAGAGGCAATGCCTCTATAAAATCGTTATAGATATGAAGAAAAAAAACTGGTTCTTCAAATTGGGTCTAAGCGCAGTATTCTTAACAATCTCTTTTGTTGCTGCGACAGCAAGTTGTTCCGCCAAGTCTTCAAAACATCTTAAGGCTAAGAAAGTATCCAAAATGACGTATGTAAATACTGCATTTGACAAGGCTGTTGGTGATAGTATTCAAACAATTCTGACATCGGGCAAGGTTACTGTGATGTTGATGACAACAGATAGTCTGAAAGCACAACCTTTGCAGTCTGTATTGTCTCGCGAAGACACACAAGTTTTACGCTTTCTTGTTTCTGATCCTCAAATGTTTATAGAGGGTACTCAAAGCTATGGTGTTGTAATGCCACAAGTAAAGATTCTTTTCGAAAAGTCAAAGTCTGAAATAATTGAAATAGGATTAGATTTTGGTCTAAGAAAATGGATATTGCTGGATAGTACAGGTAAGATTATTAAACAGTTTGCTTTGGTAAAGAACGACTTGTTACGTTTCTCACATTATCTCTATCCTGATGATGAGTTGATTACTAATCTTTATAATTCTTCCAAGAAATGAGAAAGCTTATATTAATCTTTATGCTGTGCTTGCTATTTAGCGCAGAAACTTATGCCAAAACAATACATTGGCTGACATTTATTGACACAATGGATAGAAATGTTGGTGAGATAGACAAGAGTTCTCGTCAATTACTATATTCTCGTTGGATAGACCTCGTTAATTCCACATTAAAGGATAATGGCTATTCTGTTGATATCATAGATGTTTATGATAGCAAAACTACACCAGAAAACTGCAAGACAATAGTGAATAATCTCAATTGTGGTGCAGATGATATTATTGTGTTTTATTATATAGGTCATGGCACAGAGAATACGGGGGCAAGCAGATTTCCATTGATGTTGATGGGACAAGTCAATCCTAACAAATTTGTACCATTGTCATGGGTACATAAAACGTTGAAAAACAAGGGTGCGAGATTGACTGTTACAATAGGTATGTGCTGTAACGCCCGACAGGGCGTAGCGGGCAGAGTAGACCCAACGTTTAGTGCAAACTACGGAAATACTTATGTTAGTGAGGAACAATCTAATTGCATAAAGAAGATGTTTTTGAATTATCGTGGAGATATTCTTATAACTTCAGCTTCACCTAATGAAAGCTCTTGGGCTTGTGGAACACCTATTGGTCCTACTGACTATTTTACATACCGCTTGATAGACCAATTTAATAATGAATTGCCGGAGTTGAGTAATCCTACGTGGAATTCAATGATGGAATCAATAAAAGAAGATGTCTATAATGATGTAAGTAACAATGTTGGCTTGCAAAATCAAGCACCAGGCTCAACTCAAACCCCTATTTGGGAAGCTAACCTAACATCAGCAAGCACACCTTCTCCAACTACACCAGACAAACCTAATACGGAGAGAGTTTCTGACAAATCAGAAATGTTGAATACTTTGACAAATGTCATGTCTTACCTTTCTTCAACTAAGGTTTCACCAAAAGAGCGTATTGCTTTGGCTGGTAAAATTGAACAAGCATTTACAAGCAACGCTATTGTAAGAATTATGTCACAAGATGGTAACTTGGTTGTTGACAAAGAAAACATATCTATTTTCTTAGGACGAATAGCAACCAGTAGATTGTTGGAGAATGTTATCGTAGTAGATGCGACTGCAAATGATAGTGGAATCAATTCATTGCGTGTTCGCGAAGTTTATAAAAAGAGATAAGTTATGATAAAGATTATATTGAGGAGATTTTTTCTTTTGCAATTTGCACTTTTGTGTATATTGCCAATGATGGGACAGGTTTCTGTAGAAGAGCAAATAAAGCTTAGGGCTGCGGAGCGTGTAGCGCAAATGAATGACTACATTTCTTTTATGGCAGACAAGAAAAACGATATGGATACACGTCTTTTTAACAAAGAGCAGGCTTTGAATCTGTTTGTCGGACGTGGTTATCATTATGAAGAGAATGGTGTTACCAAAGAAGGTGTTTTAATGGAAGTAACATCTGTAAACAAAACTCGTCCTCGTTCAAAATTAATGCGAGTATATTTCAATGGATTGGTAAATCTTACGTATCAGCAAGTTTCAATACAGTCAACAGAGGTTTCAAGTATAAAGGTTAGCAACTTACAAAAAGTAGATAATAATCTGTATGTATGCACTTGTTATTTTGACCAAGTATTTGTGGGGTATAGAGATGGCAGACCTGTATATAAGGATTGTACTCGAAAAAAAGTAAAATGTTATGTGGAAGTCCAAGAAGTAGAAGACGGAGTAGAGTTTATTGTACTGCTCGGAGATGTTCATGCAATTGACACAAAACGCATAAATTAATATAAAAGGGTACAACCGACAATTGGTTGTACCCTATAAAATATATGCTATAGAAACTAAATAAATAGAATGGACAATGAAACGATACTTTTTATGTTTTGCATTAGCCTTTGCATTCTCTATGGCTAATGCACAGAAAGTGATAACCAATGATTTGAATGCAGAATTGTATGATTCGAGAATCAAATTAGTTGATGAGTTCTTTGACCGTTTTAACGGCAAAGAAGGACATCCTGATATTTCAAGAAAAGATAAGGATTATCGGAAGAAAAATATGATGTTTGTTTTTAATGGTAGGATGTTTAAGTCAAAAGAAGATGCTAAATTCAAGGAGTTACAGAATTTTATAAATACTGTAATAGAAAAGAACATCAGTATTAACTATTCAGATACCACGTGGTTTGCCAAAGCTGTTTGTCATGGAAAACTAAAAGGCAAAGAGGTTGACTTTACGCTTTACCTTAATGTGGAACATAGAAAGGAGGATATGTATAAATGGGTTATTGCTAAAGCTGAAGGTGATGTATTCAAATTAAAACCATCATTTAAGTCTGAAAAAATAATGCTGATGCCCGATGACCACGAAACAAACTTTATGTCCTTGCATCGTATAACCACAGAAAAGGATGATTTGATATCTTGCTATATACAGAAAAATTATCCTTTGGACGAGACTTCTGTTTTTCTGTCAGATGTCTATAATGGTCTGTTGGATATAGATTATGTAAAGGATTTGCAATTCATTTTCTATCAAGTGCCTAATTATGTATTCAGAATCAAGTTCATTGAACGAGAAACAAATAATACAGGTTGGCTAATAACAGATTTAGATAAAGTATCAGAAGATGAAAAAGAAGATTTTTTAGACTATTTGTATAATAAAAAGCAGAAAAAGAAATGATAAAACGATTTATGCTATTGGTGTTGTTGGGATGCTTTGTCTTAGGCATACATGCACAGAAAAGTGAGTATGTGGTGCGCTCCTTTGCAACAAACATGCAATCATGGGGACAAACATCCAAGCTGGAGTATCAACGTAATTTACAAAAGCTCTGTAATGGTGCAAAGAGTGTTAGAGTGGCCGATGAAATAGTAGAGAGCTTGGCAGCAAAAAATGGCTATACTGGTTCTGGAGGCTCATATTTTTTAGAAACATACCTAAACTGTTTGGTAAAAGAAATAAAAAAGGGTATTACTATTCAGTATTCTAATTTTAGAGCTATAAGTTCATCAGAAACAACGGTTTATGATACACGAGGTTTGGAATTGATAGCTTGTAATGTCGTTATTACCGGTGCTGTAAATTATAATGTAAAAGATTTGTTTTATGTTAGAAATGGAAAGATTTCCAAAATTGACAAGTACGAAGAAACAATAGATAAGCATACTGGCAAACGAAAGATTAAGGTGGATCTTAGTGATATTGACTTTGCTGATGAGGCTTATTCTTTGACATACAATTACAGCAAGAATTTTCCTGTAGGTCTGTCATTTGACTATGCATGGCCTTGGTTTAGACTTGGTGTTGATTTTGGTGTTGATTTCAAGAAAGATAGATATGTTCTTGATGATGTGAATTTTACTGATATTATGAACTATGATAGAAAAAGAAAAATTCTTGACCCAAAGTTTTATCTCACATTAACTCCGTCTCTGTATTTTAGATATGTGTCATTAGGATGTGGTGTTGGTGCTTTGTACATGAGCGGTACGGAGGAAAAGAGTTCCAGTTCATACAGCACTTCAACATCAGAGAGTGTATCTTCTTCTGGCTCTTCTTCATCATTAACGCAAAATTGTGATAAATTGAATTTCATGCTTAGACCCGTAATCAAAGGTTTCATTCCGGTTTCCGAAGATTATTTGGATATTGTTGTGAGCGTTGGCTATGACTATGTTTTTGGCTATAAGGAGAAAAACGGCTTAAACTTTGGTATAGGAATACAATTTGTTTTGGATTAAATGTAATTTATTATGTTAATAAAAAAGATAAAGAAATATTTTTCTCATATATTGAGTATTGCTTGTGCTTTTTTATTGTTTACCATTTCATCTTGCGATGACGAAAATGTAGGTGAATACAAACTGACAGGCAATATAGAGCATCTTATTCCGAGTGCAGCTTATAAATTGAATATCAATACAAGTACTGCTTCAAACGGAGAACAGTATAGGGTGTATTCTCCATATATGAATGATAACTTTAAAAAATGGGGACTGTCTGTAAAAAAGGTTGATTATTATGTTGATGGTACTCTTTTTGAAACAGTTACTACCGAACCTTATGATTTGATGATAAAGTTATCTACATTGGGTGAAGGTAAACATTCATTATTGGCGAAAATATTAGTTGTTGGTGAATATTGTGATGACGTAATATTGGAATTAAAAGACGATTTTGTAGTGACAGAGAACAATATCGTAACAGATTACGTTGATTTTTACATAGACCATAACCAAGTAGAAGACGGAGGAACTTTGTATGTGAATCCGATTCTAAACGAAGAGCGTTCTTCCCAAGGAACAAAGATTGAAAAAGTTGATTATTATTGGGATGGAAAGCTTGTCTTGACAAAAACGACAGCTCCATTTATTTGGAATACGCAAGTCGTACATAAAGACACGGAACCACATTCATGGACAGTTTCAATAAAGTATAGAAATGCCGCAAATAAGACAAATTATTATAACCTCTCATATGGCAATTTTACAACAATTAAAGATGATGGGTGTTTTACTTATTTTGAATTGATGTCAGGAAGAAATGACTATGAATTAGGTGAAACGGTTAAAAGTATAGTGAAATCTTTTAAGGGTAAGAAATACAATAAGAAAATCTCTATCAAGTTATACTTTGATGATGAACTTATTGGAGAATCCTCTACTTTCCCGTATATTAACGAGTTTAAGCTAACTGATAAAAAAATAGGTAAACATATTATGAAATGCGCTATAACACAGAAAGAAAAAGATTATTCTTTTACATATTATAATGAAAAAACAGTAATCATTACGCCATAAAGCAATATGTAATAGACAATTATGACCCACAGCTGCGTTGCTTTGTAGCTGTGGGTTTTATCTGGACGTTATAGTTATTGTTCGATGCCCCATAACTATATTTGTTTGCCATTTAAATTATTTATCAGTTATTTTTTGTATATTCGCATCGTAATAGAAAACAACCACGAACATGGCACGAAAATTATATCCTTTAGGCATACAGACATTTGAGCGGATACGCACAGAAGACCGTTTTTATGTGGACAAGACAGAGTACATATATAATATGGTGCATGCAGATAGTGCGTACGTGTTCTTAAGCCGTCCACGCAGATTCGGCAAGTCGCTTCTTGTCTCTACATTGCAGAGCTATTTTGAGGGACGCAAGGAACTATTCAAGGGATTGGCAATGGATGGGTTGGAAAAGGAGTGGACGGAATATCCCGTGCTTCATTTCGACCTTTCGGGTGGCAAGCATCAGGAAGAAGACCAGCTGAACAGGTATCTCGACTATATTCTTAAAGAAAACGAACGCAGGTTCGACATTGAGTGTGACGCTGTGGATGCCAATGTGCGCCTTGCAAATCTCATCTCTTCCGTCTATAATAAGACAGGCAAGCAAGTGGTTGTGCTTGTTGACGAGTATGACGCTCCGTTGCTGGATGTGGTTCATCAGGACGAGAAACTCGAAGGTTTGCGGTATCTTATGCGCAACTTCTACAGTCCGTTGAAGCAGTGTGAGCCTATGTTGCGCTTCGTATTCCTGACGGGTATCACTAAATTCTCGCAACTCAGCATCTTCAGCGAGCTGAACAACATCACCAATATCAGTATGGACGAAGCCTATGCCGGCATTTGTGGCATCACCAAGGAAGAATTGCTCACGCAGATGTCTGACGATATTGACCGCCTTGCAGAAAAATTGTCTATCAACAGAGAGGAAGCCATAATGCAGCTTACAGACAATTACGACGGTTATCATTTCGCATGGCCTTCGCCCGATATATTCAATCCTTACAGTCTGCTGAATTGTTTCTCAAAAGAGAAAATCGGGGCTTATTGGTTTGGTTCAGGCACTCCGACGTTCTTGATAGAGATGATGCGCAAGTTTAAGGTTCTTCCCTCAAGCATCGGTAACATCTACGCCAAACAGTCGTCGTTTGACGCTCCCACAGAGAACATGACGTCCATAATACCATTGCTTTATCAGAGTGGATACGTCACGATAAAGGACTACGACAAGGATCTGAAACTCTACGAGCTGGACATCCCAAACAAGGAAATCAGCATCGGTCTGTATGAGAGTCTGCTGCCAAATTATGTCACAACAGAAATTGACGAAGGCAAGGTTGCCATAGCTCGTATGTCGGCTTTCATCAATAAGGGCGACATTGACGGAGCATTAAATTTGCTTCAGACCTTCCTTGCCACTGTTCCTTATTGCGAGAACACCAAATACGAGGGACATTATCAGCAGATGCTCTACATCATATTCGCCCTTCTTACAGATTATCGCATCCTTGTGGAGCAGCGAACGGCTAAGGGTCGTACCGACATAACAATGGAGACTGAGGACCATGTCTACATCATGGAACTGAAATTCGGCAAGACAGCCGATGAAGCTCTTGCCCAGATCAATGCAAACCATTATGCCGACGCTTTCGCGATGAGCGGCAAGAAGATTATTAAAGTCGGGATTGGCTTCGATGTAAAAGACGAAAGAAACATCACGGAATGGAGAGTGGAGTGATGTCGTTTTTTTTGTCTGTTCTTTTATATTTTTGCAAGCGTAACAAACAATTTTTGATATGAAAAACCTGAAATATTTCGTAGGACTTGTATTAGTTCTGTTTGCATCATTATTTTTTGCATCATGCAATGATGACGAAGAGGAAACATTGGAGCAGCAATGGGCTCATGTATTGGACAATCATGGAGATGCATACTACTTCAGTGATAATGGAGAATGTTGGGGTGATGGCGGTGGCATAGGCCAAGCGAACTTCGACAAGATGTTCATTGGGCATGGATGGAAGCACTATGACACATGGGAAATAGACAAGAACGGCAAACGACAGTCTGGTGAATATTACAGCAACATGTTAGGCTTAGCTCCAGAAAATTACTATTTTGATAGTGACACGAAACTGACAACTTACTTCAATTCTGATGCTGACGGTGGTGCTGTAAAGAAGACGGAAGTTGCTTATACATTTAATGGTAGGTACAATGGTACGTCGCGTACAGTCTTGCTGCTCGATAACAACGAATACATTCAGATAACGGGATGGACACGAGGTGCTCAACCAAGTTTCTGCATGGTTCATCCGTTGGGTGTAAAAGCTGATGGAGCAACCGTCTATGGCGTCTCAATCTATGTGCAGATGACAGACAAAGAACTGAAGGCTATGCAGGATAGCGCTAAATAAAATATCGGTCAAGCAAAGGCAAACCAATGAATGATTGCCCTTTGCTTGACCGATATTCTTTCTATCTGATTATCCATTCCGTAATGTTTCGTTCGTCCTTCACGTTGAAAGCGATTCCTACTTTCACCACTTTCTTGCCACTCAGAGCGAATGCGTCAGCATAACGCTTTGCCTCTATTTGCTCAAGTGCTTCATCAGCTGTCTTGTCAAACTTCAGTTCCATGATGAACACATGGTCGTAAGTTTCGAGAGTGATGTCGGTGCGCCCCTTTGCCGTGCGCTGCTCCACAAGGATGCGATAGTCTGTCAGAAGGGCGAAGATGATGTAGAGCATCTGCTGATAATGACCCTCATAGAGCGTGTTGTCGCAATAAGGTACAGTAGCAAGGAAAGTCTGAAGCAAACTCAATGCTCCGTCAATGTCACCACTGTTTATGAAAGCCGACATTCGAGCTATTACAACCTTGCCTTCATCTATCTCCGTTGTAACATAATTCGGCAACAGACTCTCATACAGTCCGATGCTTATTTCCTTATTTGGTATGTCGAGTTTGTAGAGTTTCAGCTCCTTGTCATAGTCCTTTATCGTGATGTATCCGCTCTGGTATAGCAATGGTATAATGGACGTCATATTCTCCGTGGGGGCATCGAACGACGACTGCTTGGCGTGGATATTGCCGATGCTTGAGGGGAGAACCTTAAACTTGCGCATCATTTCTATCAAGAATGTCGGTGTGCCCGACCCAAACCAATAAGCCCCGATTTTCTCTTTTGAGAAACAATTCAGCAGACTGTAAGGATTGAATATGTCGGGCGACGGATATGTGAAATGATAGCCGTCGTAATTGTCTGTAAGCTGTAGTATGGCTTCCTCTCTGGTGATGGACATTTTTTCGGCAAGACGGTCAATGTCGTCAGACATCTGCGTGAGCAATTCCTCTTTGGTGATGCCGCAAATGCCGGCATAGGCTTCGTCCATGCTGATATTGGTGATGTTGTTCAGCTCGCTGAAGATGCTGAGTTGTGAGAATTTTGTAATACCCGTCAGGAACACGAAGCGTAGCATCGGCTCACACTGCTTCAACGGACTGTAGAAGTTGCGCATAAGATATCGCAAGCTTTCAAGCCGTTCGTCCTGATGAACCACATCCAGCAACGGAGCGTCATACTCGTCAATAAGCACAACCACCTGCTTGCCCGTCTTATTATAGACGGAAGAGATGAGATTTGCCAGGTGCACATTTGCATCCACAGCGTCACACTCTATGCCGAACCTGCGTTCGTTTTCTTTAAGAATATAGTCAAGGTATCTGTTCAGCTGGTCTTCTTCCTGATGCTTGCCACCCGAAAGGTCGAAACAGAGTACGGGATATTCCGTCCAATCATTTTCCAACTTATCTATAGCCAAACCCTTGAAGAGTTCCTTGCGTCCCTCAAAATAGCTCTGCAATGTAGAGACAAGAAGTGACTTGCCGAATCTGCGTGGACGACTCAAGAAAATGAATTTGCCGTCAGAATTCGCCATGCGATATATATAGGCAGTCTTGTCTATATAAAGATTGTCATTCGTGCGGATCTCCGAGAATGTCTGTATGCCTAAAGGATATAGTTTTCTTGCCATACTCGTGTGTTGTTTTCTATTACGATGCGAATATACAAAAAATATCTGAATATACAAAATAGAGTGCCCGAGCTAAACCTTGTTATGGTTTATATATTTAAGAAAGCATAATCCCGCGTCCACGTAAGGCTGTAATGGATTGCATAGTTATCATATTGGCAACTTAGGAATTCCTAAAGTAGACTTACCATTTGTTGTGGTTGGTATTTGTTGCAAATATAACTATTTTTTTTACAATGTATTTTTTTCTTGCACTTTTTTGTATATTTGCAAGCGTAATAAACAATTCTTGATATGAAAAAACTAAAATTTTTTATAGGACTTGTTTTAGTTCTGTTTGCATCATTATTTGTTGCTTCATGCAATGATGTTGACGAGGAATCATTTGAGCAAGAATGGGCTCATGTATTGGACAATCATGGAGTTGCGTACTCTTTCAGTGACAATGGAAACTGCTTTGGTGATGGCGGTGGCATAGGCCAAGCGGACTTTAACAAGATGTTCATTGGGCATGGATGGAAGCACTATGCCACATGGGAAATAGACAAGAACGGCAAAAGAAAGTCTGCTGAATATTACAGCAACATGTTAGGCTTAGCTCCAGAAAATTACTATTTTGATAGTGACACGAAACTGACTACGTATTGTCGTTATAACATTCCTGGTGGCGCTGTAAAGAAGAATGAAGTTACTTATACATTTAATGGTAGGTACAATGGTACGTCGCGTACAGTTTTGTTGCTTGACAACAACGAATACATCCAGATAACGGGATGGACACTAGGCGCTCAACCAATTTTCTGCATGGTTCATCCGTTGGGTGTAAAAGCTGATGGAACAACCGTCTATGGTGTCTCTTTATATGTGCAGATGACGGACAAAGAACTGAAGGCTATGCAGGATAGCGCTAAATAAAATATCGGTCAAGCAAAGGCAAGCCAATGAATGGTGCTCTTTGCTTGACCGATATTTTATTCTTCTTCCTTTATATACTCATTTATTTGTTTTTCCAAGAGAGGAAGATCGCTTGTTATTACATCCCAAACGACATTATTATCAACTTGAAAATACTCGTGAACAATATAATTTCTCATGCCATTCACCAGTTTCCATGGAGTATTGGGATGCGCATCTCGAAAATCTTCAGTAAGCATATTAGAAGCTTCGCCAAGAATCTCGATATTTTTAACTACGGCATAGTACATCATATCATCAGCTATGAAATCATCAAAAGTTTTTCCCTTAGTGTAACGCCTGATTCTTTCTATAGCTTGAAGCATGTGCTCAAGTCGACTTTTATCTCTAATTCGTTCTCTCATATACCAAGAATTTATCTCGTTCAGCAGACTCTTTAGCGAAAGGTAGCAATGTTCCCTCTGATACCAAATCAACCTTTCTGCCTAACAGTTCTTCTAAATCGCTCCACATTCCAAAAAATTTCAAACCTATTGGTTTGCTTTTGTCCAAAGAGACAATAATGTCGACATCACTATCCTGAGTTTCTTCTCCTCTTGAGAAAGATCCAAACAGCCATGCTTTCAGCACAGGTTGAGTGCTGAAATACTTGCGTAGTAAATCTATAATGACGGGGTTTCTCATATACAAATTGTTTTACTATATAATAATGTGGCAAATATACAAATAATTATCGATTACTTTACAACTATACATTTATTTAGAATTAAATCACAAAAAAAAACAAATATTTATAGTTTTCTCGTATAATTCCATATCTTTGCATTCAGTAAAATAGAAAAAAGAAACTATGAATTAAAATGCTTATATTGTTTTACAAAGACAATAGGGACTTGCAGACCTAACAACAGATATGCATAAAGGAACCTGTATTGAAAAGCTATATGAGTAAGCAAACTTTCAATAATTAGTCATTATGAACCATATAAACAATAGAGTTGTCATACTTTTCTTCATGCTGGTAAACGTAGCATTTTCACATGCCCAAAATGTATTTCATGGAGAAATTGTGTCGATTAACGGCAAGGTTGGTATAGCGAATGGATATATTCTGCTTATACAAAATGGAAATATTTTCAAAACTACTTCTTCTTACAAGGATGGCAGTTTTACCATAAAGGATGTTCCTGCCGGTGATTATATCGTAGAGGTAACGTGCTTAGGCTACCAAACAATATGCGATTCTCTTAGTATAAAAGATACAACAAAACGTACCTATAGACTAAAAGAAGAAACAAAAGAAATTGACGAGGTGACGATTGTAGCCGACCGTAGTCAGATTGTAAAAAGGACTGCCAATGGTGAAATATTCTATCTGTCGTCAGATGCAAAGAAAATGAGCAATCCATTCAGGGCTTTGCAAGAGATACCTGCCATTATATCTGATGCCAACACTTCATCTGTAAAAATGTTAAACGGAAAAGCACCTTTGATTCTTATCAACGGCAACATGATTAACTCTGGTATTGGACCGATTTCTCCAGCTGACATTGAGTCTGTAGAGGTTGTAAACTCTGTATCTGCACGTTATCTGCAAGAAGGTGTTACGAGCATTCTGAATATTAGATTGAAAAAGCATACCAAACCATACTTATGGCTTGAAGGAGCAACACGTCATGAAATTCCTCTTGATAATGGTTTTGGTGTGGGGTATTTTGAAATAGGAAACCATAAGATTAGTCTTTACGGCAGAGCAGCCTATCACTATAAATACCATGAAGATGTAGAATCATCCGTTAACCGCACGAATACTGGTTATAAACAAACTTATGACCAGTCAACTCGTAGTGATGCCAATAAATGGATAGGTGAGTTGTTGCTGAAGTATCAGATTACTCCTAATGATTATTTTGCAGCTCAACTATATGACTCATATAATACTACTAAAGGAAATACCTCGGCTCATGGAAATTATACTACTGATATTTCACAGTGGTATAGTTTCCAATCCTTCGACACGAACAAAAGCAATATTCTCACCACGAGTCTGTATTACAAACATTCATTTTCAAAAAGTAGTGATTTAGAATTGCGTTTAGCGTACAATTTCAATAAGAATGATTATAATGCCAATCGCACAGACTCTTATGAAAAGCAACAAATCGATGCAAATACACTATATAACAACAAACGTCATTCCGGAAGTTTCAATATTGACTATTCAAAAGAATATGCCAACAACAGTTCGCTGATAGCAGGAAGCCACAACACGCTCATCATGGATGACATCAATAACGCCATTGGTGAAAATCCAATATTCAAACATTATAGCTATAACCAATATGTATATGTGGGTTATGGTGGCTCTCTCAAGCATCTACACTATAATGCTTCAATTGGAATGGAAGGTATATGGGCAAAGGCAGGTGACGCCAACTATAACTATTTTCGTCCAAGGTGCAATACAAGTATTACATGGGTAGCTAACAAACACAACTCCGTCCGCTTAAGTTATCAACTTTCAAATACAGCTCCAAATGTTGCATATCTGAACCCTTACAATACATCAACCGACTCTTTGTTTGTAAGCATAGGCAACCCGAATCTAAAGCCACAAATGACACATAGCGCCTCCATGTCATATACATTGAATGTCGGCAAGCTGTACTTCACACCTGTTGCTGACTATAAATACATAAGTGATGTGATAGAAAACTATGGCCATTCAGATGGGGGCGTTTATTATAGCACTTATGCAAATACTGGACATTTTGCCCAGATATCTGCAGGAGCTGATTTGAGTTATCGTTTTAAGTGGGGACGAGTGTATACAGGTGGCGGTTGGAAAGCCTATTATTTCATGGGGCACAACGCCAAAAGCTCAACCTATGTTTCATTTGGCTTTAACGCACAAGTGAAAGACTTTTCATTCTATGGCGATATAGATTACAATTCAAGAGATTACACGGCATTGGCATGCACCACATATTCGCATCCGTCAGTTGCCAATCTACAAGTGAACTACAATTTCACACCTGACTTCTATATTGGTGTCTGCTTACAGCATGTCACTGGCGAATATCAAAGTAAGACAACGACTGTTGACGGGTCTTTCCACTCTGTAGTAGAGAATCATTACAAGGACCAAAAAATCCGTCCATGGGTAATTCTAAGATATACTTTCCGTAAGAATGCTGACAAGAAGCATAAACTTGGCAAAGTGTTGAATAGCACCGAAGAGGGTATATCCATTATAAAGTAATAAATATCGGTCAAGCAAAGAAAAAACAATGAATGATTGGCATTTGCTTGACCGATGTTTGTATATTCTTATATATATTATTCTATTTTGTTATCCTCATATTTAGACTATTTGGTATAACGGATTTGGGATATTTGGTATAATAATTCGTTAAAACCATTCATTTTCAAAGGAATTTTAGTAACTTGAGGGTATATGCAGATGCTTTGGAAGGCACGATTTATCATTATCGTGACAGTAAAGGATTAGAATGTGATGCTGTCTTGCATTTGAGAAATGGCAGTTATGGACTGATAGAGATAAAATTAGGTGGGGAAAAAAATATAGAAGAAGGAGCGAAGAATCTGAAACTCCTTGCTTCTAAAATAGACACCACAAAGATGAAAGCTCCATCCTTCCTGATGATTCTTACTGGTACAACAAAGTATGCAATACGACGTGAGGATGGGGTGTATGTAGTTCCTATAGGATGCCTTAAAGACTAAATCTCTAATCTTACTGGTAAGGAATAAACGATATCGGTCAAGCAAAGGCGAACCAATGAATGGTTGCTCTTTGCTTGACCGATGTCGTTTGTTATATTCTGTTATTCTCTTATGAGAAATTTGCTTGTCATGGAACAATCTTGATTTTGCTGCACGAATTGTTTCCTTCTTGATTCACTTGAATCTGAACGGCGATGCGTTCCTGCAGTTCCTCCACATGCGATATGATGCCGACGTGTCTGCCCGACTTGGAATGGAGAGAGCGGAGGGTCTCTACGGCTTTCTGGAGAGGCTCGCCGCTTAGAGTGCCAAAGCCCTCGTCGATGAACAGCGTGTCTACCTGCCATTGCTGACCGATGTCGCTCAACGCAAGAGCCAATGACAGCGACACGAGGAAACTCTCGCCGCCGGAGATGGTGCTGGCTGCACGCGAGACAAATCCCTGATAGGCATCCTCAAGAGTGATGACGAATGTGCCTGGCGTGACTTTCAGCGTGTAACGGTTTGTCAGCGTGCGCATATAGCTGTTGGCAGAATGGATGAGGCTTGAGAGAACGTAGCTCTGGGCTATCTTGCGGAATGTGCTACCCGAGGAATTGCCAATCATCTGGTTCGACGTGCCCACTTATGATAGACTGCCTGCTTCTCTTCGGCTTCCTTCACAAGATTGCCCAACTTATGCTTGTTCTCGGCGTCGGTCTTCAACTCCTGTTTGATAGAGCCAATCTCCTCACCTGTCTTGCCAAGAGCTTTCTCGTAGCCGTCGATGCGTTCTACTATATTTTCGAGTGTGTCGTCCTCCTGCAATGCTGGCTTCTTCTGCTGATGATCACTTTGCAGTTTGGTGGCGTTGTCAAGTAAGGTTCTCTTTGCAACGACATCATTTCTGAACCCTACTATCTCTTTGTTTATACCTATAATGTCGCTCGACTTGTATGCGTCGAGTTCGGACAGACGTTCAGCCGACAGACATTCGTTGCTTGCAAGAAACGCATCGAGCTTCGTGTTGTTGGCGTTGTAACTCTCTTTGGCAGAGTTTAGCGTTGTGAGAACTGCTGTAAGCGAATTGCTTGTCCGGTTGGCTTTGTCGAGAAGGTTGTCCACCTTTGACGCTTCCGCTGCCTCTGTCATCTTCCAAGCAGGCATAACCTGCGTGATTGACTGCGTGACGTCAGTAACATTATTAATGTATGTCTTTGCATTGTCGAGTCTTGTGCGGAGCAACAGCAGTTTCTGACCGTTCGCCTTGTATGCTTGGGCAGCCACGTTAAGAGCATCGCCAAAGGCTATCGGGTTTTCGTTCCAGTCAATATCCCACTCGCCGACAACAAGTTCGCCGACTCTTTGGACAGCTGTTTCCGTTTCTGCTTTACGTGTGCTTATCAGAATCTTCGCCGTATCTATCTTAGCTTTACAATCGCTGACAGCCTTTTCTGCTTTCTTCATGTCTTCAGTCTGCGACTGTAAGCTCTTGCGCTTTGCGTCCAAATCCTTGCGAAGCTTCTTTAAGGAATTTTCCTTCTGTTCCCCGTCTTTTATCTTACCGTCAAGGTTGTCCTTGCGAATGGTGGTTGAGGCTTCCAATGCGTCAAGGGCAGGCATGGCTGCATCGTCAAGCTTCTTCAAGCCACAAGCTCTGCAAGCCTCCGCAGCTTTCGCTTCGGCATTAGCCACAGTCAGGTCCTTGTCGAACGCTTTTACGTCTCGTTCGTAAGCCTTTGTATCAGTTTTTATTTCAGCCTCTATCTTGTTCTTGTCTTCCTGCAACCGTTTGTAGCTCTTTTCTGCTTCATCGTACGATTCCTGCAATGTGGCGACAAGAGCAGAGAGCGTTTCTTCGTGGGGCAGTTCCGAATTGATCTGCTGACGGCAGACAGGACAGATGTCGCCAACATGAAGTTTCTGACGTAAAGACGACGCAAATTTGTCTATGGCGTCTTTCTGCTTGTCGAGATTCTCCTTGCAGACATTCATCTTCAGTTCGGCATCATGGATGGGAGCGTCCATAGCTGCCAGCTTGATATTCTTGGAGTTAATGGAAGTAAGCTGTTCAATAAGATTATTGCGCAGTTCTTCTCTTTGCTTCTTACTCTCAGCCAATGTTTCGATACGCTCCTTGGCTGTCCTTATGTTCCTCAAGAGTTCCTTGGCAGCTTCGCACTCTGATCGCAAGTCGGAAAGCTTCATTGCTGCGATATCCTCTTCCTGCTTCGTCACTTCCTTTTGCGCTATGTCTAACACTCCGTTTGCCTGTTTCACTTTATCTTCTACAGAAGTTAAAGCAGGCAGCAACTCATCGTTGAGTATCTGTTTTTTGATGTCGATATCCTTTGTGCTCTCTACAATAGCCTTACGTCCCTCGCTTATGCTTTCCAGCAGACCCACTATGGTCTGCGCATTCTCATACACCGAAGCCTTTTCCTTCTCTTTGTCGAGAAGCACATCAATGGCCCTTATCTCGTCAGACAACTTGGTTATTTCTTGTTCGGCAAACATCCTTCCGCCAAGAATGACAGCATATTCGGCAGCCAAGCCTTCAAGCTCTTTTTCCTTCTTATTGATAATCTTTGAAGCATCAACCGCCCCCGTCATCCATGCGCGGGCATCAATGGTAGAGTTCCACTCATTGACAAGCGTTTCCTTCTGCTTGAAAGCTTCGCCCTCAACTACGGCAACGGCTTCGCGCAGTCGATTGGTGGCATCAGTGGTCTCTTTAAACAAACGCTTGTCTGTGTCTATCCAGTCCTGCTTGTCTTTATCCTTCTTTTGTGCCTCTCTTAATTCTTTCTGCTGACGTTCAAGTTCAGCCATACGGCAGGTTCGCTTCTCTATCTCCTCGTCGGACAGAGTGTGCATGCTGTCCACGATAAGCTTGGCTTCGGTCCACTCCTGCTTCCTTTGTTCGGTCTGTTCGTATATCTTAGCACCTATTTTTGAGTAGACATCCACACCGGTAATCTTCTCAAGGATTTCGGCTTTCTCGTCGTCCTTACTGTTGAGGAAACGTGTGAATTCGCCCTGAGCCAACATCGTGGTACGGCAGAATTGGCTGAAGTCGAGACCTACAGCTACCTTCAGCTCGCTTCTTATTTCGGCATCCTTAGTCAGAGTGGTTCCCGAATCAAGATTCTTCAGTTCCCAAACCTTGTTCTGTATTGAGCCGGTTATCTTCTTATACGCACGAGACACAGCCCATGTTGCCTCGTAGCTCACACCGTTGCTGCCCAAGAACGTCAGTCGTACATGAGCCTCGGATGTGTTTCTGCGCATAAGTTGGCGAGGGTCGTCAATCTTCACCTCCCTTTTAGCATCGATGGTGGTTCCTTGCATCTTCGTGCCGTCTAAACGGGGAGTGTCTGCATAAAGAGCCAAGCAGATTGCATCGAGGATGGTTGACTTTCCTGCGCCCGTCTTACCCGTTATCAGGAACACCTCGCTGCTGACCAATGGTTCAGCCTCGAAGTCGATAACTGCATCTTCGATAGACGCTATATTGTGGATAGTAAGTTTCTGAAATTTCATAGCAAACTTCTTAAGCGTTTTACATTCTTTCTTCCTCTTTCAGTAAGGCAAGAGTCTCATTGAATAGTTCCTTCATGTCATCGTCAAACTCTACGCCGATGTCTTCGGCATATCTCTCTGCGATGTCTATCGGCTTCTCCGTCTTGAACTCCTGCACAGACATAACCTTTGCTTCTCTGCGGTCTTTCTTAAGGCGATGGGTGTTGATGACACAGAATCTGCATTTCTTGCCTTCGGTCAGAATCAAAGCCTCGGCATTGGCTTCGACGGGAAGGAAATTGTCAACCTCAACATTCAGACGTATATACGCCTCAATGTCGTTAGGAAAGCCTTCGAGCTGGTTCTTTGCGTCTTCCCAAGTAGCAACGCCATCTTTAGGCAACGTGACCAATGGACGATGAGTCAGTATTTCTATCTCCTTCACGACTGGTTCCTCACCATGCTTGTTTAGTTCAACAATAGATACGGAATGCTGATAGTTCTCGTCGAAACTCACAGGAACAGGCGTTCCAGAATATCTTACACGATGATTTCCTCCACGAACAAACTGGGCATGATGGATATGTCCCAATGCAAGATAGTCGTAGCCCGTGCCCATATCCTCCAAACTGTGCGAGTCAATACCGCCGACAACGTATTCTGAAGCGTTCTCATGACCCGCAAAATCACAACCGCTAACGGTGGTGTGAGCTGTCATAAGTACGGGCAGGTTGGCTTTGTTTCGTTCAGCCACAATGTCAAGCAAGTCCTGAAAGAAACCGTCAGGCATATTTCTTTCGTTGACATAAGGGACGGCAATGACATAGCCTTGTCCTGGAATTTCTATAATCAAATCCTCCTTATTATTAGCGTCAACGCTACCGATGGTATATACCTTCAACGCTTTCCACGGCGTTCTGAATATGTCATGCTTCGTGCCGCTGTCATGATTGCCCGCAGTTATGACAATGGTCATATCCGGGTTTGCGTCATGTATTTCCACCAAGGCATTCGTAAACATAGTCTGAACAGACGCCGACGGCTGTGGTGTGTGATAGACATCACCACAAAGCAGGAACACATCTGGCTTCTCCTCTCTCACTATATTGACCGTCTGAAGAAGCATAGCCATCTGTTCCTCCGTTCGGTCGTAATTGTAAAGCGTATGGCCAAGATGCCAATCGCTTGTATGCAGTATTTTCATTCTGTTGGATTAATCTCTCAACAAAGGTAATTGTTTTTAGTCTCAATGCTGCATAATATAAAGAAAGAATAGTGCAGGCGTACAACATTCAGACATTATAGCTCTTTATTTGAGCTTCACTTTTCTTGTTACGAGCTCACCCGTATTTGCATCGTATGTGCGTTTGACAAAAAAAAGAGCCGCACTGCATTCTCTGCGGCGCGGCTTTAAATTAATAGTAAAGTGATGACTATCAGTTTTTTTATTCTTTGAGAAGGTATTATTAGGTGATTGTTTAAAGGTATGGTTGTCGCCCGTGCCATCTCTTGCGAGAATGGTCGTCAGCGTGTTGTGTCTGTATGGTTTAAATTGGTTGTTATGATGTGATGATAACTTTCGACTACAAAGATAGTTTCATTTTTTTCGGATACCAAAACTTTTGTAAAAGAAATGTTTGAAAAAACTTAATTTTAACATTCTAAGCCTTCATTTCCAGCATGTTTTATGGCTGAATATGTGTTTTTTTGTTAAGTTTCTCCATTTCTACTTCTTTCACTTTGCGGAACAAATCAGATGCGAAAACGAGGTCGTTGAGGTTCTCGTTTGTAGCTCCCATCACGTCGTCTTTGGTGCCCTGCCATTCCTTGCGACCCTTATAAATGAACAGTATGTTTTCGCCGATGCCCATCACCGAGTTCATGTCGTGAGTGTTGATGATGGTTGTGATGTCGTACTCCTTGGTGATTGACGAGAGCAACTCGTCGATGACGAGTGATGTACGAGGGTCGAGACCCGAGTTGGGTTCGTCGCAGAATAGATATTTGGGGTTGAGCACGATGGCGCGCGCTATGGCTACACGCTTCTGCATACCTCCCGATATTTCGCCCGGGAACTTCTGCTGTGCGTCAATAAGGTTGACGCGGTCAAGACATTCCTGTGCTCGGCGGACACGTTCACGATAGTTCATCGACGAGAACATGTCGAGCGGGAACATTACGTTCTCCAACACCGAGAGCGAGTCGAATAGGGCAGCGCTCTGGAAAATCATTCCCATCTCGCGGCGCATTTGCACCTTTACGTCCTTACTCATAGCCACGAAGTTGCGGTTGTCGTACAATACCTCGCCACTTGTGGGCGTCAGCAGTCCCACAAGGTTCTTCATAAGCACCGTTTTGCCGCTTCCGCTCTGTCCGATGATAAGGTTTGTCTTGCCGTCTTCAAACACAGCGTTGATGTCCTTTAGCACTTCCTTGTCGCCGAACGACTTATATAGATGTTTTACTTCAATCATAGTGGGTTGTGATGTTTTTAACTTAACAACTGTGTGAGGAACACGTCCGAGAACAGAATCAGCACGCTTGAGTTGACCACAGCGTTGGTACTTGCCTTGCCTACTTCTACCGATCCGCCCTCAACCGTATATCCGAAGTAGCTCGACACGCTCGATATGATGAATGCGAAGACAAGACTCTTTATGATACTCATCCACATAAACCATGAGTTGAACTGGTGTTGCAGTCCGAGCGTAAGGTCTTCGGGCGAGAGTATGTGTCCGATATAAGCCGTGCCGTAGGCTCCGAGAATGCCCGTGGCAGAAGAGAAGATTACGAGGAATGGCATGATTGTTACCAGTCCCAGAATCTTCGGCAGAATGAGATAGTTGGCTGAGTTGACACCCATGATGTCGAGGGCGTCAATCTGCTGCGTCACACGCATGGTGCCCAGCTCCGAAGCGATGTTGGAGCCTACCTTGCCCGCCAGAATAAGACACATGATACTTGACGAGAATTCAAGCAACAGAATCTCACGTGTGGTGTAGCCCGACACCCATCGTGGCATCCAAGGACTCTGGATGTTGAGCTTCATCTGGATGCAGATAACGGCACCGATGAAGAACGAGATGAGCAGCACGATGCCTATAGAGTCAACGCCAAGCGACGACATCTCCTTAATGTACTGCTTGAAGAACATGCGCATGCGCTCGGGGCGTGCCATTGAGCGGCCCATCAGCATGAGATAACGTCCAAGCGTGTTTAAGTATTTCAATATCAACATAATTATGGTTGTGCTTTATTTATATTGAATGCAAAAGTAGCAATAAAAAGACAAAAACTATTCATAAGATTTAAGTTTTTGTGTTTTATTTGGGGGAAATGATATTTTGTTTTACCTTTGTATCGGTTTTATATATGATAAATATGAATGATAAAATAGAAGATATGGTAGCAAATGCTGACACTAAGCCCCACTGTATGGTGCTACGCACCGAGGAACTTGTGAAGCGTTACGGCAAGCGTACCGTTGTAAACGATGTGTCGATAAATGTACGCCAGGGCGAGATTGTAGGACTTCTGGGTCCGAACGGTGCCGGCAAGACAACGTCGTTCTATATGACTACAGGACTCATCGTGCCCAACGACGGACACATATACCTCGGCGACAAGGACATAACCAGCTTCCCGGTGTACAAGCGTGCACGCTCAGGCATAGGCTACCTGCCTCAGGAGGCGAGCGTTTTCCGTAAGTTGAGCGTCGAGGACAACATTATGGCTGTGCTCGAGATGACCACTCTCACACGCAAGCAGCAGCTCGACAAGCTCGAAGAACTCATTGCCGACTTCAATCTTGGCAAGGTGCGCAAGAACCTTGGCGACCAGTTGTCGGGTGGCGAGCGTCGACGCACGGAGATTGCACGCTGTCTCGCTATCGACCCTAAGTTCATCATGCTCGACGAGCCGTTTGCCGGCGTCGACCCAATTGCCGTTGAGGAGATTCAGCATGTGGTGTGGCGATTGAAATACCGCAACATCGGCATCCTCATCACCGACCACAACGTGCAGGAGACGCTGACCATCACCGACCGTGCATACTTGTTGTTTGAGGGCAGGATTCTGTTCCAGGGCAAGCCCGAAGAATTGGCAGAAAACGAGGTGGTACGCGAGAAATATCTCGGTTCGACATTTGTGCTGCGCAAGAAGGACTTCCAGCTTATCGACGAGCAGAAGCGTAAGCGTGAGCAGGATCGTGAACTGAACGACTAATACACTGATAAGCACATATAAGAGAAGTTATTGATATATGAAATACTTACTTGTATCCGACATACACGGATGTCTGCCCACGCTTCAACGTGTGCTCGACTTCTACGACCGCGAGCAGTATGACATGCTGCTCATTCTTGGCGACATACTCAACTACGGACCGCGCAACCGCATTCCTGAAGGCATCGACCCGAAGGGCATCGTTGATCTGCTAAATAAAAGAAAGGACAGTATCGTTGCCGTGCGTGGCAACTGTGACGCTGAGGTTGACCAGATGCTGCTCGAATTTCCAATCATGGCTGACTATGCCTTGATTGTAGATGGCGGCAGACGTATGTTCATCACTCACGGACATGTATACAACGAGCAGAACCGTCCGGCTCTCGCACACGACATATTCGTTTACGGTCATACTCATTTGTGGAAACTTGAGGCTGCCGAGAACGACGGCATAGTGTGCAATCTCGGTTCGATAACCTTCCCCAAGGGTGGCAACGAACCCACATTTGCCACATACGACGACGGCGCAATGCGCATCCGACGTATGGACGGCAGCGTGATAAAGGAATTATTTTGAATATTTTTTGAATTAATGAAAGTCTTCCGTGCGTGATGCATAGAAGGCTTTTTTTTATGTGTCTATGAATGATTTGTTGTGTCGGACGTATAACAATAAAAAATGGGTTAAAATGTTGTTTGGCAACACTTTAACCCATTTTTAAGTCGGGATGACTGGACTCGAACCAGCGACCTCACGCCCCCCAGACGCGTGCGCTAACCAACTGCGCTACATCCCGAACTTCTTGTAAGCGGGTGCAAAGATACACACTTCTTATGAAACAGCCAAATAAAATGCCGACAATTTTGGCAAATAAATTAAAATACTTATCTTTGCACTATAATATAATAAGGTATTGCCAGCAATGCTGACATAATAAATAAACGGTAAATATATATGCAATACAGACTCAAGGCACCTGAAAATTTCAACGCCACTATAAAACTCCCCGCATCAAAGAGTATCAGCAACCGCGCGCTCATCATACACGCTCTGTCCAACAGCGATGTGTTGCCGCAGAATCTCTCGGTGTGCGATGACACCGAAGTTGTGGTGAACGCCTTGATGAACAATCCCGACGTTATTGACATCAAGGCGGCAGGCACTGCCATGCGCTTCATGACCGCCTATCTGTCTGTTACGCCCGGCGAGCACGTCATCACCGGAACCGAACGCATGAAGAACCGTCCCATAGGCATACTCGTTGACGCGCTGCGCTATCTCGGTGCCGACATCGAATACGTTGCCAACGAGGGCTATCCGCCGCTCCGCATCAAGGGACATCCGCTCGAAGGAGGCTATCTGGAGATTCCGGGCAACGTCAGTTCGCAGTACATCTCGGCGCTGCTGATGATCGGTCCGGTGCTCAAGAACGGACTTGAGCTGCGCATGACGGGCGGCATCATATCGCGTCCGTACATCGACCTCACGCTGTGGATGATGCGCGAGTTTGGTGCCGATGCCGACTGGAGCGATATGGAGACCGTTAAGGTGAATCCACATCCGTACAATCAGCACAAGTATCTGATAGAAAGCGACTGGAGTGCTTCGTCTTATTGGTATGAGATGATGGCGCTTACGGACGATACCGAATCGCAACTGATGTTTGAAGGACTCATGGACGCTTCAAAACAGGGCGACTCTATCGTCAAGTACATATACTCGCTGATGGGCGTGAAGACCCGTTTCGCCGAGCGCGCCGACAATGACGCTATGCCTACAGTTACGCTCAAGAAGCAGCGTTGCATGCTGTCGCGACTCGACTACGACTTCATTTCGGCTCCCGACCTGGCGCAGACCGTTGTCGTGACGTGCGCATTGCTCAACATACCCTTCAAGTTCACCGGACTGGCGAGTCTTAAAATCAAGGAGACCGACCGCATAGAAGCCTTGAAACGCGAATTGCGCAAGCTGGGATATGTGTTGCGCGACGAGAACAACGACACGCTGATATGGGACGGAGCTATGTGCGAACCTACATTTGAGCCAATCGATACATACGAAGACCATCGTATGGCTATGGCGTTTGCACCTGCTGCCATCAAGTTCCCCGGACTCCGAATCAACGACCCGTATGTAGTGACCAAGTCGTATCCGCAGTTCTGGGACGATTTGGAGAAGGCGGGATGGACTATCGAGAAGATTAAGTAGCAAACAAATACATTAAACAATAATGCTGATTCTGATTGTTTCAATACTTCTGCTTGGCGTAATAGTGGGCATTGCCTCAAAGGTGGCTTCGCGCGGCAAGAATGTCGAAGATGCTCCTATTAAGGTGGAGCAGACGTGTGCCACATGCAACGGTACACCTGAGACTAAGTGTGAGCAAGACTGCATGATGGAGGCGTCGACCAAACCAATAGAGTATTTCGACGACGAAGAACTCGACGCTTTCAGCGGACGGCAGTCCGACAGTTACACCGACGACGAGGCAGAGCAGTTCTCCGATGTGCTCTATACCATGCGCCAGGACGAAGTGGCTGCATGGTGCCGCAGCCTGCATTTGCGTGGCATCGAACTGCCCGACCAGATAAAAGACGAAGTGTACATGCTCCGCACCAATTAATCATTCAACATTCAACCCTCAACATTCAACATTCAACCCTCAACATTCAACATTCAAAACCCCGTGTTCCTGCGTTCCCGATACATCATATTCCTGTTTGTTGCCGTCATCATCATCTCGGCGACAGGATGCTCTACGCAGAAGAATACAGCCATGACACGCCGCTGGCACGCCTTCAAGGCACGCTACAATACATATTATAATGGTACGTTGGCGTACATCGACGCATCCGAAGAGAAGGAGAACGGCAACCGCGACAACTACACCGAGCTGCTGCCGCTATATACCGTGGCAAACAAGCAGAGCCGAGAGTTGGGCAAGGCTGGATATGAGCGTGCCATTGAGAAGTGTCAGAAGACTATCCGACTGCACAGCATAAAGCGCCGTCCGGTGTGGGACAAGAAGCGGCGCAAGACCCAACGCGACCGCGAATGGCTATCGCGCCGCGAATACAATCCCTTCTTGTGGCGTGCATGGATGCTGATGGGGCGCTCGCAGTTCTACAAAGGCGACTTTGATGAGGCTGCTTCAACCTTCGCCTACATGTCGCGACTCTTTCGCACACAGCCTGCCATATACGGCAAGGCGCGAGCTTGGCTTGCCAAATGCTATGTAGAGGAAGAGTGGAACTATGACGCCGAGGATGTGATACGCGAAACTCAGCGCGACTCAATACACTGGGCTGCACAGAAGGAGTGGGACTATACGCTCACCGACTACTATCTGCGCACCGCCGACTACAAGAACGCTGCTGTATATCTGCGCCGTGTGATACGTCACGAGATGCGACGCAAGCAGCGTGCACGCGAGTGGTTCATCATGGGACAGATACAGACCCTGCTCGGCAACAAGACGGCTGCCACCGATGCCTATCGTCGTGTGATAAGGCAGAATCCGCCCTACGAGGTGGAGTTCAACGCACGTATAGCCATGACCGAGGTGATGTCGGGCTCGCAGTCGAACAAGATGATAGCCCGACTGAAGCGAATGGCGGCTTCTGATAAGAACAAGGACTATCTCGACCAGGTATATTATGCCATCGGCAATATATATATGGCACGTCGCGACACCGCCAAGGCTATCTCTGCTTACGAGCGTGGAGCGGCACGAGCCACACGTTCGGGCATAGAGAAGGGCGTGCTGCTGTTACGTTTGGGCGACATTTATTGGGCGCGAGAGCGTTATGCCGATGCTCAGCGCACATACGGTGAGGCTATAGGAATGCTCGACAAGGATCGTCCCGACTATGCCCAGCTCAACCAGCGCTCCAAAGTGCTCGACGAACTGGTGCCATTCACCGAGAGCGTTCATCTGCAAGACTCGCTGCAGCAGCTCGCCCGTATGGACGAAGCGTCGCGCAATGCCGCCATCGACCGCGTTATCACGCAGCTCAAGCGCAAGGAGCGCGAGGAGCAACGGCTCAAGGCCGAACAGGAATCAGGCAACGGCACGCAGCCGAATGGCGCAATGGGCACGGGCAATTCAAACCGGTTGAACCGGCAACGACCTCTAAACAGCAGCACTTCAGCCGCCATGAAAGGCGACAAGGCACAATGGTACTTCTACAATCCTATGGCTGTGAGCCAGGGCAAGACTGCTTTCCGGAAACTGTGGGGCAAGCGCGAGAACGTAGACAACTGGCGACGCACCAACAAGACGGTTGTGGCTGTGGGCAATAACGACGATGAGGCTGTGGTTGATACTACAGAGCTTGTTGCCGATTCGATTCCTGCGACTCTGCCCGACAGCGCAGTTGCCGACCCGCACCAGCGCGAATACTACTTGGCGCAGATACCATTCACCGACGAACAGAAGGCTGAGAGCGACCGTCTGATAATGGACGGTCTGTATAATGCGGGCGTGATATTCAAGGACAAGCTCGACAATCTCATGCTCTCCGAGCGCAGTCTGCTGCGTCTCACACGCGACTATAAATCGTCAGAGCATACAGCCGATGCCTATTACCACCTCTTCTTGTTGTATATGCGCAAGGGTGATAAGGCCACAGCCGATACTTATGTCGACCTGCTGCAGCGCAACTATCCCCACAACGAATTGACCGTGCTGCTGTCCGACCCCAATTATGTGGAGAACGCAAGCTTTGGCGTACACATCGAAGACTCGCTCTACGCCGCTACATACGATGCCTTCAAGGCAGGTCGCTACAACGAAGTCATGGCTGGCGTGGAGGTTTCGGGCAGTAGGTTTGCTCTTGGAGCCAACCGCGACAAGTTTGTATTCATCGGCGGACTGTCCAAGCTGAACAACGGTGATGCTGCAGGATGTGTTGAGGATATGCGCACTGTGGTGGAGAAGTATCCCGAGAGCGGTGTGGCACCACTCGCAGGCATGATTGTTAAGGGAGTGGGCGAGGGTAGACGACTCTATGGCGGCAAGTTTGACATTGACGATGTATGGCAACGTCGTGCTGCCGTGCTTGCCGACAGCGACTCTATCGCAACCCGACAGTTGTCGGACGAGCGCAACACTCCGTTCGTATACATGGCTGTCTATGCTCCCGACTCGGTCGACGAGAACCGTTTGCTATTCAATATAGCCCGTTACAACTTCACGAGCTACCTGGTTCGCAACTTCGACATTGCCATCGAGGACGTGGGCGGACTGCATAGCATGACCATAAGCGGTTTCCGCAACTACGACGAGGCTCTGCAATACGCCCGACAGCTGCACAGTCAGAAGCCCGTGGCACAACTTATGGCACACGCTCGCAGCGTGATTGTGAGCGAGGAGAATCGCAAGTTGCTCGGTCAGCAGTTCAGCTACGACGACTACGATCGTTTCTACACGCGCCACTTCGCACCGCTCAAGATTACCGACGAGCCGTTGCTCAACGAGCCCGACTATACCCCTGAACAGCAGCCCGACGACACTGTAGGTCCGGATGTGCCAAATGTCAGCCCCGTCATAAACAACGACAATGTCAACAAGAAGGTTGACGACAAAAAGGTTGACAGTAAGAAAGTTGATAATAAGAAGGTTGACAATAAGACAAATAAAAAGAAAGAAAACAAGGTGGTAGAGGACTTAAGTGACGAATATTATGACCTCGAAGGCTTTTAAAATAATATAGCAATATGACTACAGGACACTTGCTGTGGGTAGACGACGAGATTGAGATGCTGCGCGCCCACATTATCTTTTTGGAGAAGAAAGGCTACGACGTCACTACCGTCAACAACGGCAACGACGCTATAGAGGAGTGTCGTAAGCGCAATTTCGACCTCGTGCTGCTCGACGAGATGATGCCTGGAATCACCGGACTCGAAACCTTGCAGCAGATAAAGGAAATTTCGCCATCCACGCCTATCGTAATGGTTACGAAGAGTGAGGAGGAGAACATCATGGATCAGGCCATAGGACAGAAGATTGCCGACTATCTGATTAAGCCAGTCAACCCCAGTCAGATTCTGCTCGCACTCAAAAAGAACATCCACAAGAAGCAGATTGTCACCGAAGTGACCCAGACCGGCTATCGCAAGGAGTCTCAGGACATTGCAATGCGCATCATGGACTGCAGCACTCTGGACGACTGGAAGGACATATACCGCCGCCTTGTGCGTTGGGAACTCGAACTCAGTTCGGCTGATTCCGGTATGACCGAGATGCTGCAGATGCAGAAGGAGGAGGCCAACAACGCCTTTGCCAAGTTCGTTCGAAAGAACTATCTGACGTGGGTGGCTCCCGGCACAACGCAAAGGCCGCTAATGAGTCCGGATATATTCAAGAATCGTGTGTTTCCGGCGGTAAATAATGGCGAGAAAGTGTTTCTCGTTGTTATCGACAACTTCCGTTACGACCAGTGGCGCACGCTCGCCCAGGACATAGGCGAGATGTTCGATGTCAATGAAGACATGTACATGAGCATCCTGCCTACAGCCACGCAGTATGCCCGTAACGCCATATTCTCGGGCTTGATGCCCGAACAAATAGAGCATATGTTTCCCGACTTGTGGGTGGACGAGGACGAAGAGGAGGGCAAGAACATCAACGAGGAGCCGCTCGTACGTACGCAGATAGAACGCTATCGTCGCCACGATACATTCTCATACCACAAGATCAATGACTCGGCAGCAGCCGAACGGCTCGTCGAACGACTCGGCGAGCTTACCAAGAACGACATAAACGTCGTGGTGTTGAACTTCATCGACATGCTGTCGCACGCACGTACAGAGTCGAAGATGGTGCGCGAGCTTGCCAACAACGAGTCGGCTTATCGCAGCATAACCCTCTCGTGGTTCCGACACTCGGTAGTTGGCGAACTGATTAAGGCTCTCGCACAGACCGACTGCACCGTTATCCTCACCACCGACCACGGAAGTATCAGGGCTTCGAAGCCCATAAAGATAATCGGCGACCGCAACACCAACACCAACCTGCGCTACAAACTCGGCAAGAATCTCAACTGCCAGTCGAAGGATGTGTTTGTTGTCAAGAATCCGCACGAGGCACAATTGCCTGCGCCCAACCTCTCCACGTCGTACGTTTTCGCTACGGGCAACTCCTTCCTGGCTTATCCCAACAACTACAACTACTACGTGTCGTACTATAAGGACACGTTCCAGCACGGTGGAATATCAATGGAGGAAATGCTCATTCCGCTCGTTACGCTGAAGAAGAGGTAGAAGAAAAGCCCCACCCCCGGCCCCTCCCCCGCAGGGAGGGGAGCGGTATGAACCGACTGCTTAATAGGAATTTTACAATAATCAATTAATAAATCATACAGCCAACTATCTCTCATCCCAACAAAATCACATTACTCCCCTCCCTGCGGGGGAGGGGTTGGGGGTAGGGCTATTATTTTTATTATTATGGAAATAAGAATAAACACATTGGCAGACATAAACGAGGCTGCCAAGCAATTCATTGCCAACATGGGCGACAGCAAAGTGTTCGCCTTCTACGGCAAGATGGGAGCCGGCAAGACAACATTTGTCAAAGCCGTATGCGAGGAGTTGGGCGTAGACGATGTCATCACATCGCCCACATTCGCCATCGTCAACGAATATCAGTCTGCCACAACGGGCGACAGCATATTCCACTTCGACTTCTATCGCATCAAGAAACTCGACGAAGTGTACGACATGGGTTACGAAGACTACTTCTACAGCGGTTCGCTCTGCTTCCTCGAATGGCCCGAACTCATCGAAGAACTCCTGCCCGAGGATGCCGTTAAGGTAACAATCGAGGAGACTGCAGACGGCAGCAGAGTGATAAAGTTCTAAATGAAACAATAAAAGTGCCCTGCAATGGCAAAAGCTATGACTATAAATGCTTCGCCATTGCAGGGCGCAGCTTTTTATAGGTTATTAATATAAAAGGCAGCGTTTACACCTTAGACCGAGGGTTGAGTCGATTACAGATGACTATGCGGAGTCAAATTGCTCCATGACCCGAAAACACTCCTCCTAAAGGAGTGAGTTTCTCAGATTTTATTGCTATCTTTGGCATATCATATCAGAGTTTTGCTTGTTTTCTTTTCGCAACACTAAGATAAGTGAACTCTTCGACATGGTGGCAATCAGATATATAACTACTATAAAAACAGATATAAAACAAATGAAAAAAGTATGTATGACAGCAGTTTGTTTGGCTTTATTGTCTGCAAATTGCATGGGACAAAACATTCAGAAAGATGGCTTATCACAGTTATGTGAAATCTATCGACGTGCTACAACCACTTTGAATAAAGTCAAGACAATTGATGAATCCAACAGCGCGCTGGATACGCTGTCCTTATTACTTCGTAGCAATAAGGATAACACGGCTATCAAGGAAGTCTTGCGTTGGAGCTACGACACCTGTCCGAAAGAAAAAAGAAAAACCTATGAAATGGCATTGAAAGAACAGGCGGAAATGAAGGATGCCATTAAGCGTCTGGCCATGTCAGGAGCACTGCAATCCGAAAAGACAGGCACTGCCATCAACCTGTTTGCCCATACTTTCGCTATCAGAGATTTAGTATATGATGATCGCGTAGGCAACGAAGGTGCACCTGCAGAAACGAAAAAAGCACGTGACAAGCGAATGAAATGGTGGAGAGACGGTAAGTTCGGAATGTTCATTCACTACGGACTCTATTCGGGCTTGGCGGGAGAATTCCAGGGCAAGCAATTCGAAGGCTGTGTGGAGTGGATACAGATGCAGTCAGGAGCCGACTTCGAAACTTACAAGAAAGAGGCTATCCCACGTTTCAACCCCTCGAGTGGCAAGGCAGAGGAATGGGTCAAGCTGGCCAAGGAAGCAGGATGTGCTTACACCGTGCTCACAAGCCGTCATCATGAAGGTTTCAATATGTACGAAACACCCTCGTACGATTTCAACGTCAAGAAAGTCAAGGGTATCGATGTGGTCAAAGAGTATTCTGAAGCCTGCAGGAAGTACGATATGAAGGCTGGTTACTACTTCTCCTTGCTTGACTGGAACCATCCCGACTATGACCCCTCTGGGTCAGGAATATCCTATCCAGCAGGAAATTACAAGGCCCAGCAGGAAGGTAAGAGAGAGTTCGGACATCATGACAGATACAAGAACTACCTTTCTGACATATTTGGAGTCCTGTTGGATAACTACAAGGTCGATTTGGTTTGGTGGGACTTCAGCCAGCCTAAGTTCCAGGGAGATTACGCATGGGGAGCCACACGGCTGATGAAGCAGCTTTTTGACAAATATCCCAAAGCGATTCAGAACAACCGTCTCTACCATTCAGACAATCATCTGAGTGAGGGTGGCATTAAGGTTACTCCCGTATGGAAGGGCGACTATTCTACTGCCGAACATCATATTCCAGCAAATGGAATAGACGGTGATTGGGAGGCTTGTCAGACCTTGAACGGCACTTGGGGCTATTCTGCACTCAACCAGCGTTGGAAGACTGTACAGGATTTGGTGCATCAGCTTATCGATGTGGTCAGCCGTGGAGGCAATTTCCTGTTGAATATCGGCCCCATGCCCGACGGAAGCATTCCCGACGAGAGCGTCAGGTTGTTTAGAGGTATCGGCCAGTGGATGCATGTCAATGGAGAGGCCATCTATGGCACACGTGCCAATCCGTTTGAGGTGGAATTCCCTTGGGGACGTGTCACCCGAAAAGGTGACAATACCTTGTACCTTCACATTTATCAGCTTCCTGAATCAGGAGAGATTACCATCCCTTGCAAGTTCAAGGGAAAGGCTGTTGCCACCATGCTGAAAAACAAGCAGAAGGCGACAGTCATCCAGTCTGGCAATGGGTGTACCATCAACCTCAAGGGTATGCCGATGGATGAGATAGCAACGGTGGTGAAGCTGAAGGGTAAATGGGAAGTTATCCAATAATTTGACCCCATTCCACTATTGAAAAAAACAGTAAATCATTCAAAGTATGAAAAGAATTGTCTGGCTTGATGTGTTGAAGCTGATAGCCATCTTTATGGTTATATGTGTCCATTGTTCTGACCCGTTCAATGTGTCGCCCGAAGCAAGGTCTAATCCGGACTATAACTTCTGGGGGAGCATTTACGGATCGTTTCTTAGACCATGCGTCCCTCTGTTTGTCATGATTACGGGAATCCTTCTGCTTCCTGTCAAGCTGTCTATGCGCGAGTTCTATAGAAAGAGGCTTCTCCGCATTGCTTTTCCTTTTGTGATTTGGTCCGTCCTGTATAACCTTTTCCCTTGGATTACAGGAGTGCTCGGGCTCCCTAATAGTATAATTTCCGATGTGTTTGCCTATGCTCCGTCTGATGCATCGCAGACTTTCGGTGATGCAATGGCAAACATCGTCCTGATACCTGTCAAGTTCAGTACCTATACCGTACCCATGTGGTATCTGTACATGCTGATAGGTCTTTATCTGTATATGCCCGTCTTGTCCTCATGGGTGGAGACAGCAAGTCGCAGACAAATGCAATTCATGTTGGGCGTGTGGGCAGTTACATTGTTCTTGCCCTATGCCTATTCATTCTATTCATCCGATATTTTAGGTATGTGCGCATGGAATTCGTTCGGCACATTCTACTATTTTGCGGGATTCAGCGGTTATCTGCTGCTGGGGCATTTCCTCATCAAGGAGGTGGAGGAATGGAAATGGGGCAAGACGCTTTCGGTAGCTTTGCCGATGCTTGCTGTCGGATACGCCGCTACATATGTGGGATTCAAGACCATGTCTGCCGTTCCCGACTGCTCGGAGCAGGAGCTGGAATTGTTCTTCCTGTATTGTTCTCCTAATGTGGCTTTGATGACCGTTGCATGGTTTCTGGTTGTAAGGAAAGTGAGAATCAAGTCACCCATAGTTGTTTCTGCCTTGGCGAACATAGGCAAATGCAGTTTAGGAATCTATATGGTACATTACTTTATAGTCGGATTTGGATATGCCATTGCCGACTCTATAGGTGTGCCGGTCTCAGTCCGCATACCTGTCACGGCAACAATAACCTTTGTGCTCTGTTGGGGCTTTGTGGCTTTGGGCCACAGGATGACGCCCAAATATGCCAAATGGATATTCGGATAATCAAGACAATATAACAACAACAACAATTTTTTCCCTATGAAGAATTATAGATTTCTATTGCTGGCGCTGGCTCTCTTGCTGTTCAAGACGGCCTCGGCAGACAGCAATCCCCAGTTCTCTACGGCTGGTTTCTTTGAACTGCCGCAGTCTGGCAGAACGGTACATTCGATGAACCCAGCCTGGCGGTTCTATAAAGGCAGCGCCAAGGGAGCCGAGTCGGTCACTTTCGATGACAGTCGTTGGGAGGTGGTGTCCCTGCCTCACGGACTGGAATATCTGCCCACAGAAGCCAGCGGTTGTATCAACTATCAGGGTGAAGCGTGGTACCGTAAGCATTTTACCCCCAACGAACAGTTGAAAGGGCAGAAGCTGTTTCTGCATTTCGAGGCAATCATGGGAAAAAGCAAGGTCTATGTGAATGGCAAGTTGCTGGCCGAGCACTATGGAGGCTATCTGCCCGTTGTGCTGGATGTCACAAAAGCCATTCAGTGGAACAAGGAGAATATTATAGCCGTATGGACAGACAATAGTAACGACCCTGCCTATCCCCCAGGCAAGGCTCAGGAAATGCTTGATTTCACTTACTTCGGAGGTATATACCGCGACTGCTGGCTCATTGCCCATCGTGATGTGTATATCACCGACCCCAATTTTGAACACGAAACGGCTGGCGGCGGTCTGTTTGTTGCCTATGACAACGTGTCGGAATCCTCTGCCACTGTTCTTATGCAAATTCAGGTGCGCAATGATAGCCGACAGAATTTCCGTGGCGTCATCGAATATGAATTGCAGCAGCCTGACGGGCGGCAGGCGGCTTTGGTAAATACCAAGGTGCAGATACGCTCGGGAAAGGCGCTTACTACAAGTGATAAGGTGAAACTCCAGACACCGCAACTCTGGAGCCCGGAGCATCCCAACCTCTATAACCTCATTGTACGCATCCGCAACCAGAAGGGAGATGTGGTGGATGGCTACCGTCGTCGTATCGGTATCCGCAGCATCGAGTTCAAGGGGAAAGACGGATTCTGGTTGAACGGGAAACCCTATGACCAGCCCCTCATCGGTGCCAATCGTCACCAGGACTATGCCGTTGTGGGAAATGCAGTCTCTAACGGACTTCATTGGCGTGATGCCAAGAAGCTGCGTGATGCCGGACTCAAGGTTATCCGCAATGCCCATTGCCCTCAGGATCCCGCCTTTATGGATGCCTGTGACGAACTCGGCCTGTTTGTCATCGTCAACACGCCTGGGTGGCAATTCTGGAACGAGGCTCCCGTTTTTGCCGAACGTGTATATGATGATATCCGTCAGATGGTACGTCGTGACCGCAACCATCCTTGCGTATGGTTGTGGGAACCTATCCTGAACGAAACATGGTATCCTGCCGACTTTGCCAAACGTACAAAGGACATTGTCAGCGAGGAGTATCCTTATCCTTACTGCTACTCGGGCTGCGACAGTGAAGCCCGTGGGCACGAAGAATATCCCGTGCAGTTCGGGCATCCGTCCAATGCCGACAAGCAATGGGCCATGACGCACATGGATCCCAATGTCACTTACTTCACACGTGAGTGGGGTGACAATGTGGATGACTGGAACTCACATAATTCTCCAAGCCGTGTGGCACGCAATTGGGGCGAACATGCTATGCTGGTCCAGGCGCAACATTATGCCGCCCCTTCCTATCCATATACCAGTTACGATGTGCTCTACCGCACTCCAAGACAGCATGTGGGAGGTTGTCTGTGGCATTCGTTCGACCATCAGCGCGGTTATCATCCCGACCCCTTCTATGGAGGTATTATGGATGTGTTCCGTCAGCCCAAGTATTCCTATTATATGTTTAAGGCGCAGCGCAGCGCAAAGGTAGAGGAACAAGCCTTTGAAACAGGCCCCATGGTTTATATTGCGCATGAAATGACGCCTTTTTCGCCCAAGGATGTTACCGTGTATTCCAACTGTGACGAAGTGCGTCTGACCTATAACAAGGGAGGCAAGACTTGGACCTATAAGCGTCCCGTCAGGACGGAAGGAATGCCTTCTCCCGTGATTGTCTTCAAGGATGTCTACGACTTTATGATTGATAAGCAGATGTCAAGAAAACAGCGACAAGCCGACGTGTTCCTTCGGGCCGAAGGATTTATTGACGGGAAGGTGGTCGCAATACATGAGGTAAGGCCGGCACGCAGACCGGCGAAACTGCTTCTTTGGGCAGACCATGAAGGGATGGAACTGAGTGCTGACGGATCAGACTTGATTACTGTCATAGCTGCGGTGGCCGACGAAAACGGAAACATCAAACGCCTGAACAATTACCAAATCCAGTTTCACGTAGAAGGGGAAGGCCGCATTGTGGGCGATGACAGTGCAGGTGTCAACCCGGTTCCCGTAAAGTGGGGTACAGCTCCTGTGCTGATACAGTCAACCACCAAGCCAGGCAAAATTCGTGTCGTAGCCAGTGTAAGGTGGAAGGGTTCGCAGATGCCTACCAGTGCCGTACTCGAACTTGAGAGCAAGCCTGCTGTCCATCCTCTGGTTTATGCAGAGTCTGAAGCCAAGCATATCGGTCAGTCAATGGGCAAAGCAGAAAGTGTTTCGACAATGAAAACTGCCGAGGAACTACAAACCGAGCGGAACCGCAAGGCAGAGAACGACCGCAAACTGAAAGAAGTGGAAAAGCAGCAGGCTGATTTCGGCGAGAAGAACTAACTCTAACGGGTGAAAGCACACATCGTGAGGTGTAAAAGCACGAAACCGCCGTATGCCGAACGGCACGTACGGTGGTGTGAGAGGTCGGTAAATACGAAAGTAGGAGATAAACACCTATGATTAGTGTTTACCTCCTACTCGATTTATTTATTGAGCAGTCTCTCAATATATAGTAGCATTACTATGCAAATATTGTACAGGTAGTAAAAAAGTATTACAAAATAAAAATTGATTCTAGAGATTTCAGAAGCCGTTTGGGTTGGTTTTTATCATTGTTTTTTATGCCTGTCTTCATTTTTTTATCAATTAAGCCTCCTTTGCATTGCAAAGGGAGTCCTTTTGGAAGCCAAAGGGAGTCTCTTTGCAATGCAAAGGAGGCTTATTTGTAGTGCAAAAGTAGCCCTTTTGCAATGAAAAAGGCTTCTTTTGCGTATCTTAAAATTGCACACTTTTGTTGTATACGCTGTAATGTGTTGTGTATGAACAAAATAGTGCTGCACGCTCAAAATTCACGAATTTCGAGTCAAAGATTTTCTTGTGCGTTCAACTCGCAGTTTTGAGCGGTTAGAAATGCAAATATTGTATATTTACTCCTCAAGTGCCGCTGTAAATTCGCGGTGGAAAGTCGAGAAGAAGTGGATGATTTCGTTGCGTGCTTCTTCGTCGAGAGTCCATACGCTTTCTTCGCCGTTGCGGTGAGCCTGTATGCGGCGTACGCAGCGAGCAATCTTGCGCTTGTTGTTGCGAGCCTGCAACTGGTCGCCCTGTATGGGGTTCTGCGAGATGTACGAGAAGGCAGTAAGGCGCTTCATGAATGTCTCGTAGCGGTTGAAGAGCAGGGCTTGGCGCATCATCTTTTCGGGGTCGTCGTCGAGATTGTCCATGTCAATGAGACCTTCGAGATGTTCATGGCTCCAGTCGTCTTCGCTGAGCCAGAACCACTGGAAACCGTATTTTTGCTCCATAGCCATGAGACGCTGTGCTATTGCATCCTCGTCGGCAGCATCGGCATTGTTGAACACGGTGAATGCGAAACGTGCCAGAGCTACGCCGTTTAGTTCTACCTCGTCGGCACCTTCTACTTCCTCACCGGTGAGCTGCACGCGCCAACGTGATGACTTGTTCTTGATGAGAGCCGAGTGGGCACCCATGAGAATGTCAGAAAGCGGACCCTCAGCATCGATTTCACCAACCAGTGACATACGGTCGCGCATATCGCGAATCGACAGACGCAGGTCGTCACCCAACACGCACATGTAGTTGAGCTTGCCGTCGGCCAGTGATATCTGGAAACGGTCGTTGTTGTTGTCGCCAACGAAGGCGTAACGATAAGAAGCCAGGTCGTTGTGGGTGATGTTGATGTCGCCCATTAAATGCTGACCATCGCCGTCGGTGATTGCGAATCCTACATAAGGGATGGTGAGACGTATTGTGAAGGGGTTGCCCTTGCGCGGAATAAGACGGCAGGCAATGCCATCCTCACCGAAGTCGTCCTTGCGCAGCACGTAGCCTTCGTCGGTGCGCTCAGCACGGTCAATCTCTACGTTGCCATAGTGCCATGTGAAGTCGAACACAATCTCGTTGTCGTCGTTGCGAACAACCTTTATAAATCGGTCGGGCGACACTCCGAGATACACAGCATCAGCCGGCTGTATCTCCTCATCATCGTCGCCGAGCACAGCCATTTGCAGACGACCAAGCATTGGGTCGTCTTCCCAATCGTCTTCGGCAGCGCCCTCAGCGCGGAACACTACGAAGGTGAGACGATGCTGCTCGCGAGTGCCGTCTGGACGGCAAAGAAAGTAGCTTGTCTCTTCGGGTATATAAATAGGTGTGCTTATGTATGGGCTCATGCAACGAGCCGAAAATTCCAGCTCTGTCCATGCAGAGCTTGTAGATATAGTATTTTTGGTAGCCATAAAATTTATAATGTTATCCTTTGGGGCTGCAAAGTTACTCATTTTTTGTGATATTTGAAAGAATGTTGTTTCAAACATATTACATTATTATTCAGTTTCTGTATGTGCAAAAGACATGTATTTATGTATATTTATACAATACATATCCGTATATTTAAGTATGTATACAATGTCTATTGCATTAATCTTCAATTTGTTTGTGTCGTTGGATGATATCCTGTAACTTTGTGCTTCTGTTTTTGGAAAACTGCATAATTATACGATAATACGACGTAAAGAACATAATTTAGAATATAAGTAAGTGATCTAAATTATTTATATATATCAGTACTAATATGGTTCATTTTC
>ERZ859937.134-NODE-134-length-38115-cov-1.969811_pt1 | contig 38115 bp, 27 predicted proteins | sample MGYA00509985_ERZ859937 | MGnify/ENA primary metagenome ERZ859937 (study PRJEB30046, sample SAMN00715169) | human gut metagenome | study: EMG produced TPA metagenomics assembly of the A metagenome-wide association study of gut microbiota in type 2... | reverse complement strand
GAAAAATATGGTGGTGAGCATCATTTGCCAGTTCTTCATCAACCTGTTGTTCTTGATGCTGGGCGTGCTGCTGTATATGTTTGCACAGAAGATAGGTATCACCGAGCGTGGCGACAACCTGTTCCCCGCCGTGGCCACCAGCACCGCTGTGCCCCTTGTGGTAGGCATCTTGTTCATTGTGGGCCTCTTTGCTTCGGCTTATTCGGCTGCTGGCTCGGCCCTTACCGCCCTCACCACCTCGTTCACCCTGATATCTTGCAGGCCGATAAAAAGGCCGACAAGGGTGCCGACCACCTTACCACCACCCGTAAAAAGGTGCACGTGGCCATGGCAGTGCTGATGGCTGTTGTTATCTTTGTTATTGGTCTGTTGAACAACACCAGCGTTATCAATGCTGTGTATGTGCTGGCCAGCTACACCTATGGCCCCATCTTGGGTATGTTTGCCTTCGGCATCTTTATTAAAAAGCCTGTGCGCGACCGCTTTGTGCCCGTCGCTGCTATCGTGGCTCCGGTGCTGTGCTACATTTTGCAAACCAACTCGGAGGCTTGGTTCAACGGATATAAGTTTAGCTACGAGCTGCTTATCTTCAACGGCCTCTTCACCTTCGTTGGTCTGTGTCTGCTCATACGTAAGAAGCAGGCGTAAAGGCAGTAGACAGTAGATAGTAAACAGTATACAGAAAACAGTAAATAAGATACTTCGACTTAAAAATATATGATTCCTATGAAAAGAATTTTTGTTCTTCTTTCGCTCGCTTGTGCCGTGCTTACCATGTCGGCACAAACTCTTGAGCGCGTTTCTCCTGAAAGTGTAGGTATGGATGCTCAGCGTCTTGCTAATGCCGATGCCGCCATCGAGCAGGCCATACAGAAAAAGAATATACCTGGTGCTGTGCTGGCCGTGGTGCGCCATGGCAAGATGGCATACATTAAGGCTTATGGCAACAAGCGCGTCGACCCTAAGAACGAGCCTATGACCATTGAAACAGTGTTTGATATGGCATCGTGCTCGAAGGCAATGTCGACCGCAGTGTGCGCCATGACGCTTATTGAGCAAGGCAAAATTCGTTTGCAAGACCGCGTGAGCGACTATATTCCTGGCTATGAGGGCTGGACCGATGAGAAGGGTAATAAGACAGCCATTCGCATCATCGACCTGATGACCCACACCTCGGGTCTGCCTGCCTATGCCGACGCCAATATGCTGAAAGAAAAGTATGGCGCTCCTAACCGCGACGGCTTGATCGACTATATTGCTCACTGCAAGCGCAACTTTAAGCCTGGCACTGATATGACGTATAGTTGCCTCAACTTCATTACCTTGCAACGCATTATCGAAACCGTGTCGGGCGACGACCTGCGCACCTATGCCCACAAGCATGTGTTTGACGTGCTGGGCATGAAGAACACCGACTATAACCCCTCTAAAGAGATGGCTAAGCGCTGCGCTCCCACCGAGAAGCAGGCTAACGGTAAGTGCTTGCTGGGCTACGTTCACGACCCCTTGGCTGGTATCATGAATGGTGGCATCTCGGGCAACGCTGGCGTGTTTACCACTGCCGATGACGTTGCTATCTTATGTGCCGCACTGCAGAATGGTGGCGAGTGGAACGGACACCGCATCTTAGGCCCTGCCACGGTAAAGGCTATGCGCACTGTGCCCCGCGCTCGTGCCGAGTTTGGTCGCGCCTTAGGATGGGATGTGTTCTCGCCCTATGCAACAATGTGGGCGACCTGCTCTCGCCTGAGACTTACGGACATACAGGCTTTACGGGCACCAGCATCGTTATCGACCCTGTAAACGATATCAGCATCATCCTCCTTACCAACTCGGTTCACCCCAACAACTCGGGCTCTTGCATAGCCCTGCGTTCGTATGTGGCCAATGCTGTAGCGGGGGCTATTGTTAAATAAGTTGGCAACGTCTTAACTTGTCAACTTGTTAACTCGTCAACTTGTCAACTCGTTAACTTGTCAACTAACAATATGATTAACAGAAAAACTATTGTTTCAGCTTTCTTGCTGTTAGCGTCGGCCACTTCGGCCATCGCGCAAGGGCCGTATATCATGCAGCCCACTGATAAGCAATATTCGTGGGAGGCCGACTTGCACCATCGCTTGCTTGACGACTTCTCGAAAACTCGCGATGAGGTGAAGGCGTATATACGTAAATATATACCCAATGTTACCGACCTGCAGATGGATGCATGGGAGAAGACGGGCGAACTGGAGTGCCGCGTTATTGATGGCGAGAAACGCTACTTTCATAATGCAGCGCCAAACCTGTTTCGCATTAACAAACACTGTGCTGCGCTGAAGGCGAAACGCGACACCCCGGGACGCGATGGCGACCAGCAGGTGCGCGCCGACAACACGCGTGCCATCATGAAGCAAGCCAGCCGAATGAGAGGCCGACTGGGCGACCCCAAGCACTTTCGCATACGCTACACCATCACGGTGAAACCCGACGTGGTGCCCGCTGGCGAAACGGTGCGCTGCTGGATGCCCATGCCTCGCACCGACATTATGCGTCAGCAAAATGTTGAGCTGCTCAGCACCAGTCAGCCCGACTATGTGCGCTCGCCCATGACCTATGCCCACTCGTCGGTTTACATGGAAAAGAAGGCCGAGGCAGGCAAGCCCACCGTCTTCTCTGAAGAGTTTGCCTTTGATGCCTACGGTGCATGGTTCGACCTCGACACCGCCAGCGTAAAGCCCTACGACACCACCACCCAGCTGTATAAAACCTATACCTCTGAGCGCGACCGCCACATTGTCTTTACGCCACAGATACGTGCGCTGGCCGAGCGTCTCACCGCTGGGGCTACCACGCCGCTGGCCAAGGCTCGCCGCATCTTTAAATGGATTGACGAAAACTTCCCTTGGCATCGGCACGCGAATATTCTACCATCGACAATATTCCTGAATATGTGTTGGAAAACAACCACGGCGATTGCGGACAGGTAACGCTTCTCTTCCTCACCCTCTGTCGTTCTATCGGCATACCTGGCCATTTTCAAAGTGGCTTTATGCTGCACCCTGGCGACGAGAACCTGCACGACTGGGGCGAGATTTATATCCAAGACCTGGGATGGGTGCCCGTTGATATGTCGTTCGGCATACCTGCCTACGCCCAAAACGAGAAAGAAACCTTCTTCTTCCTGGGCGGCATCGACTCGTTCCGAATGGTTGTGAACAACGACTTTGGTTGTCCGCTCTATCCCGCTAAGCAGTATCCGCGCAGCGAGACGGTCGACTTCCAGCGTGGCGAGGTGGAATGGCAAGGCGGAAACCTTTACTTTGATAAATGGAAATGGAACATTGAAGTGCTGGAACGCACTGATTTGTAAGATAAACTTATTAATATTATTATATGAACAAACTTTTGACATCAAGCATCATTGCTATGTTGGGCCTGCCTGTGGCCGTTATGGCACAAGAGGCCAATGCCGACTCGCGCGCTGCCGTAGCTAAGGTGCTAAACCAGCATGCCGTGGGCGTGCAGACAGGAACCATCAAGGTCGACTCGATGGCCGTTACTGCCGACTCGGTAAAATTCTTCGCTTCACGTAACCTCACGTATCTCCCTATCCGTCATGATAACTTGGCACAGATCATGGCCGACATCAAAAAGGTGTTGCCGACCGACTGTGCACAGAAAACCATCGCCATCACCCCGGTGGCTCCACACAGCCTCAACGTCCGTCCCATCGTCATTTGTGACGACTGGGAAATTACACTTGATGTGGAAAGCCGCAGCCACAACTTCTTGGTTGCCATCGACGGCCGTAGCGAGTCCTGCAAAGAAACGACCCGGTTGCACATCTCACGTGCCGACTATAGCATAAAGGTAGTGAAACGGTTCAACCATATTTTCTTTGATACCCTTCGCAATAAACTAATGTGGGGGGCGGACATCAGATAAGCCTATATCACTTCATTCACTCCAGCAGGATAACCTATTCACTCCAGCAGGATAACTTATTTACCTCAGTGGGGAACTCCATTTTGTCTTATCCTGATATAGGTAGACACATTTACAAACTAATAAATGTGTTACTATTATGACTTCAAAACGAAAGCTTTATCGTGAAGATGAAAAACTGTTTTTTCTTCACTCTTACTACCAATCAGGTATGAGTAAGCATGCCTTTTGCCGGGCACATGGCATTTGTTGCCCTGCCTTGCTAAATAGTTGGATTAAAAAGTATTCAAATTTAGCAGAAGAGCTATCTTTGCCTTCTGAACAAGAATCACCAGATATGTCCAATCGCAGCAAGGAAGCCTACAAAGATGAAAATGCCCAATTAAAAAAGCGCATTAAAGAGCTGGAGAAAGCTCTGTCTTTCTCCAAGCTGGAAACAGAAGCCCGTGAGTTGATGATTACGCGTGCTGAAGAACTCTTCAACATCCCTATCAGAAAAAAATCTGGGGCCAAATCGTAACGGAACTGGTCAGTCAGCGCAACCTGAAAGTTGCGTTGGCCTGCCGTCTGTTTGGCCATTGTCGTCAAGCCTACTACCAGTCAAAGGCTGACATTGAGAGTCAGATACATAGGGAACGTCTCATGCTGGATGCTGTCCGTGATATCCGTATCGAAGATCCGGGTATAGGCTGTTACAAACTGTGGATTATGCTCACCGTGCTTTTTGGAGCCGGGTTCATGCCTGGGCGGGACAGCTTTTATGCATTGCTCCGGCAACACCGCTTGATGCTTCCTGCCCGCAAGACCCGGCATACGACGAACTCCAACCATCGCTACCACAAGTGGAAGAACCTAATCAAAGGACTGACCTTGACTTCAGCCAACCAGTTGTGGGTCAGCGACATTACTTATATACCACTTGCCAATGGTGAAGTCTGTTATCTGCATCTGATTACGGATGCCTACTCCCATAAGATAGTGGGATGGGTGCTTGCCGACACCTTACGGGTATCGGCAACCATCAATGCATTGCAACAGGCTATAGAGCAGGCTGTTGAAATGACAGGAGATGAAAATCTTACGGGCCTGATACATCACTCGGACCGTGGCGTACAATACTGTTGCGACCCATACGTGGCACTTCTTCAGAAACATGGCATTGCCATCAGTATGACGGAAGACTACAAACCCACCGACAATGCCGTTGCGGAACGTATCAACGGGATTATTAAGGCGGAAAGCAGCCATCCTCGAGGCCGGTTCAACGACATCGGGCATGCAAGAAATGTCATAGCTCGCTACATACATTTCTATAACCATCGCAGACCGCATATGAGTATCGGGTATAAAATACCTGCTGTGGCGCATCTGGAGAAGGGAATACAGAAGAAAATGTGGAAGAAGAAAAAATATCCTTCCACAAGTAGCAATAAAAAGAAGGATGCAATATCTTTGCAAAGCCGGACAGCAAGTCCGGGCGAAGGCGCAGGACAGCGCACCTGACAAAGACAGAATGCCTCTTTTAGGGGCACCCAGTCTTGCCGGACAAGCAAGCACGGGCTCTGCAAATGCAGCAGGATGACTGTCAACAGAATCAGGACAACTCACTTTGCTGTGTCTACTATATCAGCAGGGCTTGGGAAGAAGTGACTACTGAACCAGTACAACATTCCAAGAACCGTCTACTGATATCGGTTATAAAAAGAAAAAGCGTCTAGCTAAATCAGGAAAAGACATTTACCCCAGGATGTAACTACCTTTACCCCGATATGTAACGGCCTTTACCCCGGTGTGTAACGGCCTTTACCCCGGTGTGTAAAGAGTCTTTCCCCGGCATGTAACGTCTTTTACATAAGGATGTAACAACGCTGTAAATGTAATGTATTGACAATAAGTTCCTAAACCCATCCATCAGTTTACCACTTCTTATACTGCAAATGACTATTTCTGCCATCCTCCTTCATCGTGGAATATAGAATTAAATAATAATCACACAAAGTATATTTTCAGCAAAAAACTTTTAAATAAATAATAAAAACACCACCTTTGTAGTTCATTCTTTCAGAGTCTATGTGGAATAGTACTTTACTATACAAAGACACTACCATTCAGAATGCGTAAATGTAAGATGAATCAATATGCAGAAAGAAAATGATACTTTATTGGTAGCCAAGTTGAGAGAAGGCAATAAATTTGCCTTTGAAGCATTGTACGAAAAATACAGTGCCAGGCTGTACAACACCATCGTCCTTCTCGTATATGACAAATCATTAGCCAAAGACATCACCCAAAGCAGCTTCATGACGATATGGGAAAAACGCAGTAATCTGGATACCGAGAAAAGTTTTCCGGCATATCTATGCACCATCGCACGCAACATGGTATACAAAGAAACCGAACGAAGATTATTACACAACAAATTTGTAGAAAACAAGCTGAAAACAGAAGCAGAGGCTATCGAGGAAGATACGATGGATATGGACGTCTCCATCATTGAAAAACAGATAGAGCAACTTCTGCAAAGCCTGCCAGAAGTTTCACGGGAAGTCTTTCAGCTGAAAAGAGCAGGAAAACTGTCCAACAAGGAAATCGCCTCACAGCTAGATTTGACGGAACGTGCCGTAGAGGCTCATTTCTACCGTACTATGAAACTACTGAAAGAAGAATTACGCAAATTCATCATGCTTTTCCTCTCCTTCTACTTTCTAAATAATTGTTAAAGCACGAAAATCCGTGAGTGTTTTGGCAGGCATACAGATATATACTACAGAACATGGATAAAAAAGACAGTCATATTGAACTTTTGGATCGTTTCTTTCGAGGACTGACCAGCCCTGAAGAAGATGTACAGTTGAAATCATGGATTAAGCGACCGGATTTTCAACAGAAATTTTCCGCATACTATCAGCAATGCTGGGCACTGGCTCCGGACACGATGGACAAAGCCGTACAAAATGAAATGTTCACCGAACTTTTAAGCCAGATAGACGCAAGTTCCACCACGGAAACGAAGGTCCTGAAAACAAGGAACCGTTTCCTGCGTCAGATTGGGCGCTATGCTGCAGTTGCCTGCATCATATTGGCAGTGGGAAGCGGAGCCTATTATGCAGGAGTCAAACGACCGGCCGATGACGCCAATACAGAAGTCACCATGTCCGTATCCAACGGGCAGAAGGCCGACATCATTTTGGCTGACGGCACAAAGGTCTACATCAATTCTGATTCAAGAATTGTATATGACAACACTTACAACAAGAAAACACGTATGGTCTCCCTGGAAGGAGAGGCCTATTTTGAAGTTGCAAAGGACAAGGAAAAGCCTTTCATCGTGAAAGCAAATGGCATCAATGTACAAGCGTTAGGTACAAGCTTCAATATACGTGCACATAAAGACGATAAATCAGTAGCTGTAATCCTGATAAGTGGAAAGGTTAAAGTAGACGACGGCAGACACGAGGCATATATGAAGCCAAACGAAAGGCTCGTTTGCAACCTGACCAATGGACAGTTCGAAAAAAGCGAGCTTCATCCTAATGCAAGTTATTTGCTATGGAGAAGCAATGAACTAGCGTTCTACGGTGAATCTTTTGAAGAAATTTGTACCATGCTTACACGAATGTATAATTGCAAATTTATATTCAAAAACGAGAAAGTAAAACAATATACTTATCACGGCATCATCAAGAATAGCAGTTTGAATAATGTATTAGAATACATCAGCCAAGCTGGCGGCATTAATTACAAAATAAAATCTGATAATACGATCGTAATATATTAGTAGTGTTTAATAAACTCTTTATGTTAACTTAAAAAGGAAAATATGGAATAGATTTTATAAACTTTTTACTTCATCAAACACAACTGCCAGCTTTCGGCAGCAAAATAAAATTCTAGTTTAAACATTCACGAGAAATTCGTCATAAGTTACTCTAATATCTTATTAGAGCAGGTCTTTGGTACGCCTTTCTCAAAATAAAAAACAATTAATCTAATATTATTAGACATGAGACAAAACAAAATGATTATGCGGTCTTTAGTACTGCTGGGTGCCCTGTTTTTCTGGGGAAACAGCTTCGCCCAAATCAGTTTATCTGTAAACAAGCAGACCATCAAGCAGATTATACCGCAAATTGAAAAAGCTAGCGGTTATAACGTATTCTACACAGACAAACTTCCCAATCTTGAAACAAAAAAGGATTTAAATGTATCAAATGCTTCACTTGAGGCCGTATTGAAAGAATTATTTAAAGGAACGAAAATCTCCTTTGAAATAAAAGCAAACAAGCAGATTTTGCTGTTCCAGCAAACCAACAAATCTGTAGGTGCTAAAAAGAAAGTAACCGGTAGAATCGTAGACGAAAATGATGAGCCGCTTATCGGAGCTTCCGTTATTATCAAAGGCTCTACACAAGGAACAATAACCAACATTGACGGTGAATATACATTGGAAGATGTGCCGGAGAAAGCTACTCTAACCGTTTCTTACGTAGGCTATATACCGGCATCTGTTGCTGTCAACGGTAAAAACGCAATCAATGTAGTGCTGCAAGAAGATTCAAAGACTTTGGAAGAAGTTGTTGTTATCGGTTATGGTACCGTAAAAAAGAAAGACTTGACCGGTGCAGTAGGTTCTGTGGGAGGTGCAGAAGTAGCCGCCCGTAAAACAACTTCCCTTTCCACCGCTTTGCAAGGAACCATCCCAGGGTTAATGGTAACCCGTAACAATAATGCGCCTGGTGCAAATGCAGACAAGATATATGTACGTGGTATCACAACCATCGGGAATTCAGATCCTCTGGTTATCGTTGATGGAGTGCCTGGTGACATCAATTCAGTAAATGCCAACGACGTTGAGAGCATTTCTGTATTGAAAGATGCTGCTTCCGCTGCTATCTATGGTTCTCGTGCCGCTGCCGGCGTTATTCTTGTCACCACCAAAAGAGCCAGTGACAAGGAACTGTCATTGACCTATAACGGTGAATTCGGTTGGGAAATACCTACCGCAGAGCCTGAGGTTGTAGGCGTGCAACGTTTTCTGGAAATGGCTAATGAATTACGATATACAGATAATCCGGACGGTGGCAAATACCAAGCCTATTCAGAAGATCAAGTTAATAACTGGGTGAAAAACAATGCAACCAATCCCAACCAGTATCTATAACCGACTGGCAAGATCTGATTCTTGAGAAATCCGCAACCCGTCAAAGTCACAGTATCCACCTTTCAGGCGGTAGCAAGGTTGTTAAGACCAAAGCATCCTTGGCGTATGATGAAGTAGGCGGTCTGTACGGTGACCGTTATTTCCAACGCTATACATTACGTGTAAACAATGACTTCAACATTACCCAAAAGTTAAGTGCTACATTGGACTTCAATGTTAAGCGCACTAAACACCACATGCCGCAATTCACTCCATTCGGAATGATGCGCTACATGCCTGCTATTTATGCAGGAGTATGGGATGACGGCCGTATAGCTGAAGGCAAATCGGGAGCCAACCCTTATGGATTGATGAAATTGGGTGGTACAACAGAAAAATGGTACACAGCATTGGGCGGTAAAGCATCTATTGATTTCAAGCCTTTTGACGGATTTAAAATTTCAGCAATCGTTGCTCCTCGCTTTAATTACGACAAGTTCAAAACATTCAAGAAAGCAGCCAGCTATACATTGGCAGATGATCCCAATACAATAGGGGGATACTTAGACAACAGCGGACTATACAACACAACCAAACTCTCAGAAACCCGCAATGACAGCTACAATGTCACTACACAATTAATAGCAAACTATGCAAAGAAGTTTGCCGGAAAACATGACATCAACCTTATGGCAGGTTACGAAAACTATTACGAATATATTGAAGAATTAGGTGCTGACAGAGACGGCTACGTTCTCACGAACTTTCCATACCTCAATAATGGACCTAAAGATTTAATTGGCAACTCTGGAAAAGGAAAAGAGTACGCTTATCGTTCCTACTTCGGACGTGTCATGTACAGCTATGCCGACAGATATTATTCCAGGCTAATATACGTCATGACGGCTCATCACGTTTTGCAAAGAAACACAGATGGGGTACATTCCCTTCCTTCTCTGCCGGTTGGGTACTCAGCGAAGAAAATTTCATGAAGAATCTTAATTGGGACTGGCTGTCATTCTTGAAGATTAGAGCTACATGGGGAGCATTGGGTAATGAACGTATTGGCGATTTTCCATATATGTCAACCATTGCATTTGGGAACACTATTTTCTATCAAAACAACGGTATTTATTTTGACCAAACTGCATCTCAACAGAAATATGCCATTGAAAATGTAACATGGGAGAAAACTGAATCTACAGACATTGGGTTAGACATTTCTTTCTTGAACAACCGCTTACGTGTGAACGGTGACTATTACTGGAAAAATACTAAAGACATGCTATTAGCAATGGCTATCCCTGATTTTCTAGGATTCTCTGACCCAGACGTCAATGCCGGCAAAATGTCAACCAAAGGTTATGAATTGAATGTCAGCTGGAATGACCACATCGGTGACTTCAGCTACGGAATAGCCATTAACTTCTCTGACTTCACCTCCAAAATGGGGGATTTACAAGGAACCCAATTCCTCGGTGACAAAGTTAAAATGGAAGGCAGTGAATTCAATGAGTGGTATGGCTATGTTAGCGATGGTCTTTTCCTGACAGAAGAAGACTTAAAGAATTCTCCCAAAATCAATGATAAGAACACTCAATTGGGCGATATTAAATACAAAGACATATCTGGTCCTGACGGTGTACCCGACGGAAAGATTTCTCCTGAATATGACCGAGTATTACTAGCAGCTCATTACCCCATTTCCTATATGGTGGTAATATCAATTTGGGCTACAAAAATTTTGACCTTTCATTGGCATTCCAAGGTGTCGGAAAACAAAATGCACGCTTGGCAAGAGAAATGGTAGAACCATTCCGTAACAATTACGGAAATTTCCCCGCCATCATTGATGGAAACTATTGGAGTCCTTATAATACGGACGAACAAAACGCAGTTGCCAAATATCCTCGTCTAACCCATGTAAACAAAAGTTCCAACTATGCCATGTCAGATTATTGGCTGTTCAACGGAGGTTATTTCCGTCTCAAAAATATAACTTTAGGCTATACATTCCCTAAAGAATGGATGAACGCAATAGGTATCAAAGGTGCACGCATTTATGCCAGTGCTTCCGATCTATTCTGTTTGAGCAAATATCCGAAAGGATGGGACCCTGAAATGGGAGTAAGTGAATATCCTATCACAACATCTATATTGTTAGGCGTATCTGTTAACTTTTAAAAGAAAGAAAAAAAATGAAACATAAATTTATAATATTAGCTTTAGGACTTGGATTTTTAGCAAGTTCCTGCAATGACTTGGACTTAGTTCCATTGTCTGAGGCCTCCACTGAAAACTGGTATTCTTCAGAAGAAGAACTATTGATGGCTGCCAATGAATTCTATAAAATCGGATATTGGAATAAAATGAACCAGGGACTTCTGGAACAAGCCACCGACAACTTCACCTATAGAAATGTGAATCGTTGCAACCTCCTAGACGGTACAGTAAATGGTGATGGTGGAACAGAGAACTGGTATCCAGTAGAGCAATGGCAATCAAACTATAAATGTATAACGATGGCCAATACATTTCTTGAAAAATCTGAGCGCGCCGAAAAGGCTGGTGTCTCTGAAAAAATATTGAATCAATACAGAGGAGAAGCTTACTTTACAAGAGCTTGTAAATATGCAGTACTCGTTTCTTTCTTTGGTGATGTTGTCTGGCTAGATAAGAATATTTACATTGAAGAAGCCTTCCAAAAAGGACGTACTCCCAAAAAAGAGATTATACCTTTAATTTACCAAGACTTCGACAAAGCAATTTCTATGTTACCAGTATCTTATACCGGTAACTCGACACAACGTTTCACAAAAGGTGCTGCATTAGCCATGAAAGCACGTTTTGCCCTTTACATGGGTGATTGGGAACTTGCGGCCGAATCAGCTAAAGCGTGTATGAATTTGCAAGCTTATCAATTACATCCCGACTTCAGCGACTTATTTCTGATGAATACCAAAAATTCCATAGAAAGCATTCTTGTATTCCCACGTTCCGTGCAATACAACATTCTATACGATGCTACTGCCACAAAAAATGAGCTGCCTAGAAATGCTGGAGGATACGGTTCGTATGCACCCTCTTGGGACTTGTTGGCTTCGTTCCTCTGTACAGATGGGTTGCCCATTGACGAGTCACCTCTTTTTGATCCCCACAATCCTTTCAAGAACCGTGACCCCCGTTGTACTGCCACCATTGTAGAATTTGGAACCCGCCATTGTAGCTTTGACTTTGATCCTCATCCCGATGCATTAAAAGTAATGAACTACAAAACCGGTAAAATGGTAACCAACCAAGATACCCGTGCCAATGCGCAATACACCTCATTCAATGCATTGCTATGGAAAAAGGGTATTGACGATTCTTGGGTAGATAACAAACAAAAAGTGGAAAGTGACTATATTGAAATACGTTACGCAGAAGTATTGTTGACTTATGCAGAAGCCATGATTGAACTGAACAAGATTGACGAATCTGTATTAGAAGCCATCAATAGTGTACGTGCCAGAGCATACGGAGTGAAATCTTCTGAAACAGACAAATATCCGGCAGTAACAGCACGTGACCAAAAGTCCTTACGCCAGACAGTCAGACTGGAACGTCGCGTAGAGTTTGCTAAAGAAGGACTCCGCTACATGGACCTCATTCGTTGGAAATTGGCAACCAAAGCTCTGAACACCAAGAACTACGGCATTCTATATCCTGCTGACATATTAAGAGACAAAGTTACATCAAAAGGACTGTGGTTCTGGCCTACTACACCACAGATAGATGAAGATGGAATCGCAGACTTCTCTGCTATGGAAAAAGAAGGCTTAATCCAAGTACTTTCCCAGCGCAAATGGGACGAACGGCAGTATTTATGGCCAATCCCCACATCTGAAATCATTATTAATGAAAACATGAAACAGAATCCAGGGTATTAACGGTTAGACATTATAGGTAAAAAGATTGTGAATAAAAGGATAAACAAACTGTAATGAAAGGACTGCCCCTGCAAATTAGAAATCCAGGGCAGCCCTTTTATACCGTTTCCACAACAAAATAAAGAACCGCATATTTATGAGAAGAATTATATTGATTTTAAGTCTACTGTTCTGTAGCCAGCTTATCACAGCCTCCAATCTATTGATAGAAGCAGAAAGCTTTGACCAAAAAGGAGGATGGGTAGTAGACCAGCAATTCATGGACCTTATGGGGTCACCCTATCTAATGGCTCATGGAATGGGGGTCCCGGTTGAGGATGCTTCCACTACCATATCTTTCCCGAGAGCGGTACATATTATGTATATGTACGTACCTATAACTGGACTTCTCCTTGGCATGATGGCAAAGGACCAGGAAAGTTCACTCTAAAAATCGGTAATAAAAAGCTGCCTATAGTTTTAGGGGATGAAGGCAACCAATGGATGTGGCAACCCGCCGGAAAAATTTCAGTAAAGGCTGGGAATAGTAATCTAACATTAAAAGACTTGACCGGTTTCAATGGCCGTTGCGATGCTATTTATTTTACAACAGAAAAAGAGCAACTACCTCCTAACGAAACTGTACAACTGACAGATTTCCGTAAAAAGATGCTGGATATTCCAGCCGAACCGGAGCAATACTCCTATGATGTGATTGTAACTGGTGGCGGTATAGCCGGTATGTGTGCAGCCGCAACCGCTTCCAGATTGGGATGCAAAGTGGCATTAATCAACGACCGCCCAGTACTTGGCGGCAATAATAGCTCTGAAGTCAGGGTTCACTTAGGGGGCAATATCGGAGTAGGCCCCAATTCCGGACTGGGACGTATGATAAGAGAATTCGGACATTCTAAAGAAGGAAATGCCAAACCTGCCGCAAACTATGAAGATGAAAAGAAGGAGCTTTTTATCGCCAATGAAAAGAATATCACCCTTTATGCCAACTACCGTGCCATATCTGTAAAGACCGATGGCAACAGAATAGAATCTGTCATCATCAAGCATATAGAGAATGGAAAAGAAGTGGAACTGAAAGCACCATTGTTCTCCGACTGTACCGGAGACGGCACCATCGGGTATCTGGCCGGTGCAGACTACAACATGGGACGCGAATCCCGTGCCGAATACGGAGAAGAGCTGGCACCGATTCAACCGGACAAAATGACAATGGGTTCATCCGTACAATGGTACTCTGCAGACAAAGGTAAACCTACCCGTTTCCCTATTTTCTCGTACGGTCTGCAATTCAATGAAAAAAATTGCGAAAAAGTGACGATGGGTGAATGGAAATGGGAAACCGGCATGAACTTCAATCAAATCGACGACTTCGAACGTATACGTGATTATGGCTTAATGGTCATCTATTCTAATTGGAGTTTTCTGAAAAATGAATTAAAGGACAACAAGAAATATAAGAACCGCGCATTGGACTGGGTAGCCTATATTGCCGGAAAACGCGAGTCACGCCGATTGTTGGGCGATTATATTCTAAAGCAAGATGATATAGATAAAAATGTCTATCACGAAGATGCCTCCTTCGTCACAACCTGGAGCATCGACCTGCATTTCCCGGATTCGCTCAATGCATCACACTTTCCTGATGCGCCTTTCAAAGCAGCAACCAAACACATCCATATATATCCTTATGCAGTGCCCTATCGCTGCCTATATTCCAGAAATATCGAGAATCTTTTTATGGCGGGCCGCAATATCAGTGTTACCCATGTGGCACTGGGCACTGTCCGCGTAATGCGTACCACCGGAATGATGGGCGAAGTTGTCGGGATGGCAGCTTCCTTATGTAAAAAGTACAACACCACTCCGAGAGGAGTATATCAGAAACACCTACCGGAATTGAAAGCACTGATGAAAGAGGGAGTAGGAAAAAAAGAAGGGATTCCCGATAATCAGAAGTTCAATGAACAAAAATTATTAAAAAAGCCTCGTATATTTGCCATTGAAAAAAACAAGAAGTAAGAAACACGTTGATACTACAATTTAAGTATTAATAAAACACGCATATCATGAAAAATATTCTAACATTATTATTTGTCCTTTTCGGAGGATATTCGTTACACGCACAAGATACCTGCTACGGCTTTCTGAGAAATGACACTTTAACCATCGGGAACAATTTGGTCGAACGTACCTTTTTGTGGAACGGGGGAAATATCATAACTTACCGCCTGACCGACAAGAGTAATGGAAAATCATGGAAGAACCACAGCCTTACTCCAGATTTCAGAGTAACGAAAGATTTGCCGCAACCATCAAACGGTTCACTCAAAGTAGTTCCCGTAAAAGAGACTAAAATATTTCCCGCTTATCTGAAAGTAGAAGTTTCTTTCAGCCTGGAGAAGCTAGATATAAAACGGGTATATCGTATTTATGATGATTGTCCAGCCATAGCCTGCGACACCTATTTAAGAGGAACAGTAAACAGTATTTTCGGAGGCAGAGAAGTTAGTGCAGCCGACCGGAAGAATATTGAATTCGCCGAAGACATGAAATCTAAAGAAGTAACCGCTGTACTAGACCAGTTCCATTTCCAAGGACAACATTGGCACGCTCGCAGCGTGGAATTTTCCGATGTGACCGACTGGCACAACAACCTGGTTTTCGAGAAAGAGATTATTTCCTACCGCAAACTGGGATATCGCGGCAATCTGCTGTTTGCCTTTAATGGCGAGGACAACTGTGGCATCTTCTTTTTAAAAGAGGCTCCCTGCTCTTCGGTACAATTAGCCTATCAAGGAAAGGATTTTCTGACTGATTTCGGAAAGTTTACAGTAACCGGTCTGGGCATTACCGAGAAAGACGTGACTCCCGACCGTTGGACCAAAACATACGGATGTGTATTGGGAATATACGGAGAAGATGAACTGAGCCGCCTACAAGCGCTTCGTTCATATCAGAAGAATATACGTACTTACCGGGCCGACCGCGACGAGATGATTATGATGAACACCTGGGGAGACCGTAGCCAGGACTCAAAAGTAAACGAATCCTTCTGTTTGAAAGAACTGGAACGCGCCGCCCGTCTGGGAATCACCCATTTCCAGATTGATGATGGCTGGCAAATAGGTAAAAGTCCTAATTCAGCTGTAGCCCGCGGTTCATTCAAGAACATTTGGGACAATAAAGACTACTGGAAACCCGATCCGCAAAAGTATCCACGTGGTTTGCATCCCATCGTAAAGCGTGGCAAGGAATTAGGTATTGAAATCGGTCTTTGGTTCAATCCCAGCATACAAAATGATTTTGCCGATTGGCAGAAAGATGCGCAAGCACTCATCAGCCTCTATCGCGAATACGGCATCAAAATATTCAAGATAGACGGGCTCACCATTCCCAGTAAAGAAGCCGAAACAAACCTGCACCGCTTATTCAACAAAGTGCTGAAGAGACGGACGAGGCAGTGATTTTCAACCTTGATGCGACAGCCAGCCGCCGCGGAGGCTACCACATGTTCAATGAATATGGAAATATCTTTCTGGAAAACCGTTATACCGACTGGCAGAACTACTATCCTTACTGGACTTTGCGTAACCTCTGGATGCTTTCCAAATATGTTCCGGCAGAAAAGCTGCAAATAGAGTTCTTGAACAAATGGAGAAATACGGATAAATATAAAGGAGAAGTCTTCGCTCCAGAAAACTATTCATTTGAATATCTGTTTGCTACGACTTTAGCAGGACAGCCGCTTGCCTGGATGGAAGGTACCAATCTACCCGAGGAAGCATTTACATTACGAGAACATACAGAAGCCTACAAGAAATTTCAGCATGACATGCATTCCGGCACTATCCTACCCATAGGAGATGAACCATCGGGACGCTCTTGGACCGGCTTCCAGTCTCTAAAGAAAGATAGAGGATACTTGATTGTGTACCGTGAAAATCATCCAGAAGGGACTACAGAAGTCGAAACCTGGCTGCCAGAAGGTGTCACAGTAAGATGTATCCCATTGATGGGACACGGCAAAGCGATGACAGCAGTAACCGGAAAGAAAGGAAGGCTGGAAATCTCTCTGCCATCAATCAATGACTATGTTGTCTACAAGTATGAAATTAAAAACAAACGCTAAAATAAAGACTGACATGAAAATCACAAGGAGTATACTCTTAATCGCCTTCTTGATGCTGTTTTACCGAGCCTTCGGACAACCTGCCGAACGGCTGATTCGGATACAGATCACTCCCAATCATACAGACTGGCTATATAAGCCAGGCGAAAAAATAAAATTCAGCATTACGGTACTGAAAAACAACGTACCAATTCCTGACACAGAAATTCGGTACCAGATTTCAGAAGATATGATGAAGCCTCACAAAGAAGGCATATTGCAAGCTGAAAAAGGGACAGCCACGGTGGAAGCCAAAACAATGGAAAAACCTGGCTTTCTCCGTTGCCAAGCCTTTGTTAAATATGGAGGACGTGAATACCAAGGGATAGTAACCGTTGGAATCAATCCAGAAAAATTAAAACCTATCACATCATTGCCCGAAGACTTTCTAAATTTCTGGGAAACAGCAAAACTCCAGGCTCAAAAGACACCAATGGATGTACAAATGACCCTTGTACCCGAACGTTGTACAGAGAAAGTGAATGTATTCCATGTGAATATACAGAATTATGAATCCCATACACGCTTATACGGCATGCTGGCTATGCCTAAAGCAAAAGGTCGATATCCCGCAGTTTTAAAGCTACCAGGTGCAGGAATACGTTCTTATGCCGGAGATGTGGAACATGCTGCCAATGGCTGGATTGTTTTCGAAATAGGAATACACGGTATTCCGGTCAACATGTCAGGACCGGTATATACCAATCTCTATATGGGAGCATTAAAAGGGTACCACACGTTCAATCTGGATAATCGGGATAAATACTATTATAAACGTGTATATCTAGGCTGTGTACGTGCCATTGACTTTATTTATTCCCTACCACAATTCGATGGGAGCAATTTGATAACATTCGGCAGTAGCCAAGGAGGAGGATTGTCCATCGTGACAGCTGGACTTGATTCACGTGTCAAAGGACTGGTAGCCTTTTACCCTGCTCTTTGTGACATGGTCGGCTATATACATAACCGTGCCGGAGGATGGCCACACATGTTTAACAAGCAAGAAAATCAGACTGCAGAAAAGGCAAATACAGCACGTTATTATGACGCAGTTAATTTTGCACGCCAAATAAAAGTTCCCGGATTCTACTCATTCGGATATAATGATATGGTCTGTCCACCCACTACTACCTATTCTGCCTACAATGTAATTCAAGCACCCAAACAAATATTAGTATCCGAAGAAACGGCTCATTATGCCTACCCAGAACAATGGGCAGCCGCATGGAAATGGGTCGCTGATTTCTTTCAACAAAAAAAATAAAAACTATAAGAATCATGAGAATACTTTTTTTTATTACAACACTGCTTTTCATCATCCCGAACATGTTCGGACAAAAGGAATATCGTCTGAACTCACCGGACGGCAAGTTGGAGGTTACCTTATATATAGGTGACCGGATCACTTACGAGCTGACGGAAGAAGGGCATACATTGGTAGCCCCCTCTCCCTTATCAGTACATCTGGATAATAGGACAGTCTGGGGTAACGGCTCCCATCTTAAGAGAGTCAGTCATCGCCAGGCAAATGAGGTGATTCCCTCTCCTTTCTACAAACGCAGTGAAGTAAAGGATGTCTATAATGAAATGACGTTAAGTTTCCGGGAACATTTCAACCTCATTTTCAGAATGTACAATGAAGGAATGGCATACCGGTTCGCAGCGACCGGAAACAGACCGTTCAAAGTTACAAACGAAGAAGCCGCCTTCAACTTCAACAAGGACTACAAATCGATTGTTCCTTATGTAAAAGATGGCGATAAACAACCGATAGAAGCCCAGTTCTCCAACTCTTTTGAAAACACCTATACACATATAGAGCTATCCGGACTGAACCCCCAAAGACTGATGTTTACCCCCGTAGTAATAGAGCAGGAAAACGGCCGTAAACTTTGTATTGCCGAATCCGACGTGGAGAGCTATCCGGGCATGTTCCTCATCAACAGAAACGGGGGAACAGCACTCACTTCCGCTTTTGCCGCCGTCCCCAAAACAAAAAAACAAGGCGGGCATAACCAACTGCAAATATTAGTCACAGAGCGTGAAAACTACATTGCTTCCTGCCAGCCGAAAGCCAAACTACCCTGGCGCATCATTGTTGTGGCAAGAAATGACAAGGAGCTGGCAGATAACGATATGGTTTATAAGCTGGCTGCTCCATCACGCATGAAAGACATCTCATGGATACGTCCGGGCAAAGTGGCCTGGGAATGCTGGAACCATTGGGGAATCAAAGGCGTGGATTTCGAAGCTGGAATAAACAATGAAACATACATGCACTATATCGACTTCGCCTCCCGGCATGGCATCGAGTATGTGATTCTGGATGAAGGCTGGGCTGTCAACCTCAAGGCTGACCTTTTCCAAATTGTACCGGAAATTGATTTAAAAAAGCTCACGGCCTATGCCAGGCAAAAGAATGTAGGACTCATCCTTTGGGCAGGTTACCATGCCTTTGCCCGCGACATGGAACATGTATGCAAGCACTATTCCGAAATGGGCATCAAAGGATTCAAGATTGACTTTATGGATAGGGATGACCAGGAAATGGTAGACTTCCACTACCGGGCTGCCGAAATTGCCGCTAAATATAAGTTGATGGTAGACTTTCACGGCACGTACAAACCTACCGGGCTGAACCGCACTTATCCCAATGTCATCAACTATGAAGCCGTTCACGGGCTGGAACAGATGAAGTGGAGTGACATCCATACCGACCAGGTAACCTACGATGTCACCATGCCATTTATCCGTATGCTGGCCGGACCGGTGGACTATACACAAGGCGCCATGCACAATGCCAACAAACGGTGTTACCACTCCTCAATGGATACCCCAATGAGCCAGGGAACCCGTTGCCGCCAATTAGCTGAATATGTAGTATTTGAATCACCATTGAACATGTTGTGCGACAGTCCCACCAATTACGACCGTGAAGAAGAATGCACGGAATTCATCGCTACCATCCCTACCGTTTGGGAACAAACAATAGCCATGAACGGAGAAATTGGAAAATACATTACAATGGCGCGCAGGAAAGGAGATGTCTGGTATGTCGGCTCCCTAACCAATTGGGATGCACGTACTCTGACACTGGACCTTTCTTTCCTCGGTGCAGGCAGATGGAAAGCGGAAATGTTCATGACGGAGTGAATGCCAACCGCCTGGCTTCCGACTACCAAAAGACCGTCACAGACATTCCTGCATCCCGTAAACTGACCGTCAAAATGGCACAAGGAGGCGGATGCGCATTGAAAATATACAAAGAATAATTCATAGGCTTTTTAAACGTTAACTGATACATACGATTTATGAAAATTAAAAGATTAATGATTACTTGTTTGCTCGCAGTGTCTGTACTGGGAGGCAAGTCACAAGCACAAGACTTATTGTCCAATGTTTACGGACGCGATTACCAGCTACTGAATGGGAAGTGGGGAGCCATTGTAGACCTTTATGACCAAGGAGAAAGGATGCAGGTGTACAAAAACAGAAAACCTCAAGACAACAAGCAATTTTAGAATACTCTTTCGACGGAGGTTTGGTCCTGAATGTACTGCCGATTTCAATTCACAAATGCCCGAGTTGAAATTTTATGAAGGAACAGTATGGTACGGACGCTCTTTCGATACCCCAAAGACTGACGGCAAACGTTTGTTTCTCTATTTCGGTGCGGTAAGTTACCGTAGCAAAATATATCTGAACGGGGAGAAAATAGCCAGTCATGAAGGCGGATTCACTCCCTTCCAGGTGGAAATCACAGATAAGGTAAAGCAAAAGGACAACTTCCTGGTGGTGAAAGTCAACAATACCCGCACCACGGATGCCATCCCTGCCATGTCCTTTGACTGGTGGAATTACGGCGGCATCACACGCGATGTAATGTTGGTAAGCGTTCCACAAAGCTACATCAAAGACCATTTCATCCAGTTGGACAAGGTACAATCCAACCTGATTCGTGCCAAAGTAACCTTATCCGAAGCAAAGCCTGGCATCAACGTACAAGTCGCCATCCCCGAATTGGGCATCAGACAGAACATGACTACCGATGCCAACGGAATTGCCCAGGCCACTATCAAAACCAAAAAACTGCAACGTTGGTCACCGGATGCTCCAAAGCTGTATGATGTAACCATCACTTCGGAAAGTGACCGGCTCAACGAGCAAATTGGTTTCCGTAACCTTTATGTAAAAGGTGAAGATATCTATCTGAACGACCAGCCCATCTTCCTGCGCAGTATCAGCTTCCACGAGGAAATTCCGCAACGCCGCGGGCGTGCCTTCTCTGAAGCGGACGCAACAATGCTGTTGTCCGAAGCCAAAGAGCTGGGTGCCAACATGATTCGTCTGGCACATTATCCACAAAATGAATATACTGTCCGCCTAGCAGAAAGAATGGGATTTCTTTTATGGGAAGAGATACCTATCTGGCAAGGGATTGACTTCAAAAATACCGCTACCCGTGAGAAAGCAGGCAGAATGATTAAAGAGATGGTGATGCGCGACAAAAACCGTTGTTCCGTTGCCTTTTGGGGGATTGCCAATGAAACAGCCACTTCCGCCCCGCGCAATGAATTTCTGAAACACATGAAACAATGTTGCCTGGACATCGACTCAACCCGTCTGATTACGGCCGCCTTCGATTTGGTACGCTTCAACCGCGAAAGCCGGGACTTTGAGATGAATGACTCCATTATCAACATCCTGGACATGGTAGCCATCAACAAATATATGGGATGGTATCATGACTGGCCACTGGCTCCGGACCAGGCTGTCTGGAATGTAGCTCCCGGCAAACCTCTTTTCATTTCCGAGTTCGGAGGCGAAGCGCTCTATGGCAAACATGGCGACGCGGAAGTCAAGAGTTCTTGGAGTGAGGATTATCAGGCACAACTCTACAAGGACAATCTGGAAATGTTTAAGCATATCCCCAACCTGCGCGGAACATCGCCGTGGATTCTTTTGGATTTCCGTTCTCCCTTCCGTTTCCATCCACACCAGGGAGGGGAATGGAACCGTAAAGGACTGGTTTCCGACCAGGGACAACGCAAAAAAGCATGGTACATCATGCGTGATTACTATAACCAAAAGAAAACAGAACAATGAAGCACAAAATAAAACACTACATGGCTGCCCTCCTCCTGACCTCTATGGTCTGGAGCGGGCATGCCCAAGAAAAGAATGAAATGGACTTGTCTGGTGAATGGGCATTCCAGACAGATGTCATGGACTTCCGGAGAGGTTCACTGGACGTACGTTACTGCCATCGCCTGCAGGAAAGCATCGTTCTGCCGGGAATTACAGATGACTATAAAATAGGCTACAAATCTCCTTACCGCCACCTGGATAGGCTGACCCGTGTCTACGAATATATGGGCCCCGCATGGTACCAGCGAGAAATAGAAATTCCTGCGGCATGGAAAGGCAAACGCATTTTCCTCTATTTTGAACGTACACACTGGCTCAGTTCGGTATATGTAGGCAAAGAAGAAGTGAGTAAAATAGACTACATCAGTATTCCCCACAACCACGAACTGACCCAATGGCTACATCCAGGCAAAAAAGAACTGATAACTTTCTGTATAGACAACCGCTACCAGTACGATACCCATAAATGGGACCATGCCCACTCCGAATTTACCCAAATAAACTGGAACGGAGTATTGGGCGAAATTAAGCTGGTAGCTGTAGACCCAGTCTATGTAGATGACATGCAGGTCTATCCGGACATCAAGAACAAAAGCATCAAAGTCAAAATGACTGTCCGCAACTGTACAGAACATACCGCCAGCGGCAAAATATCCTTCCACGTGTCAGGAAAGGACTATAGACTACAAAAGGAAGTACCAGTAACAGTGACCGATTCCATTACTTATATCGAGGAAGAAATGTTTTTGAGTAAGGATATCCATTTGTGGAATGAGTTCCATCCCAATCTTTATACGTTGGACTGTAAGTTGACTTCCAGTGTAGAGGGCCAATCCTATGCGCATGAGAAAAGCACAACTTTCGGTATGCGCGAAGTAGAGGCTGGTGAGGACCATATCATCCTTAATGGCGAACCCATACACCTGCGCGGTACCGTTGAAAACGCAGTGTTCCCCAAGACCGGCTATGCTCCCGTGGACGATGCCTCTTGGGAACGTGTACTCCGTATCCTAAAAGAATATGGTATGAACCATATGCGCTTCCACTCCTGGTGTCCTCCTGCCGCTGCGTTCCGTATGGCAGACAAGCTGGGTGTCTATCTGGAGGTGGAAATGCCGATGTGGGGTAAAGATGCCCAACCCGATGAGAAGCGCTGGAATTTCTTCCGTCGCGAGCTGCGGGGTATCTTGAAAGAATATGGAATCACCCTTCCTTCATTCTCTACTGTAACGGAAACGAAATTACCGGCGATTTCAGTTTCATAGAAGAGCTTACCGCCACAGCCCGCCAGTTGGATAACCGCCGTCTATACAGCGGTTCCACAGCCCGCACACGTGTCAAATCAGACCAGTTCTACATTACCCATCAGACTACCAAAGGACACATGGCTATCTACGAAGGACGTCCTTATACAAACTGGGACAAAAACAAGGAACTGGGAGTAGGCCTGCCCATCATCTCGCATGAATCCGGACAGCGGTGCATCTATCCCAATTTCGAGGAAATAAAGAACTTCACCGGCCCCGTACAAGCGCGTAATTTCGAGATATTCCGTGAACTGCTGGACAAAAACCACATGCTCGACCAAGCACATGACTTCTTCCGTGCTTCTGGAGCCTTGACCGCCATAGAGTACAAGGATGTCATAGAAGCCCAGTTGCGCACTTATCTGAAAGGCGGTTTCCAATTACTGTCTCTGAATGATTTTACCGGACAAGGATATGCACCGGTAGGCATTCTCGATCCTTTCTGGAATACCAAAGGGCTCATCACACCGGAAAAGTGGCGCGAGTTCTGTGCACCGACTGTTGCGTTGCTCCGTTTCGACAAACGCACACTTTACAATGATGAGGTATTTGAAGGAAAAGCGGAAATATACAATTATGGACCTACCCTATTGAAAAACGCAAAAATCAATTGGAGTATCACCGACAGCAACGGTAAAACCCTTAAGAGCGGAAAACTGAAAACACAAACTGTCGGAAAGAACGGGGTATTTCCACTTGGCAGTTTCAGTTATGCATTGAACAATATCACTGAACCACAGAAGCTGACGGTCCATCTTTCTGTTGCACACGTAAAAAACAGCTGGGATATCTGGGTATATCCCCGTCATAGCAACTTAATGCAGTCCACTAGTGAAGTGCTCTACACCACAGTATTCGATGAAAAAGCAAAACAACACCTTGCCGATGGCAAGAAAGTGGTACTCTGCCCCAAACCTTCCAAAGTAAAAGGTCGTAAATCCGTGTTCCACAATCACTTTTGGAATCCGATAATGTTCAAATGGCCTCCTATGACCATTGGCTGTCTGATTCATGACGACCAGCCTATATTCGAGCATTTCATAACTTCCTACCATACTGACTGGCAGTGGTGGGACATTCTGGAAAATGCCAAGGTTATTGAGATGAAAGATGCTCCGGCAGCACTGCGGCCTTTCATACAAGTAATAGACCATTACGACAATAATGAAAAGCTCGGTATTGGTTTCGAAGCAAAAGTGAAGAAAGGCAGTCTACTGGTACTGGCCGTAGATACCCAGAAAAACATCAACGAACGTCCTGCCACCCAGCAATTGCTGGAAAGCATTGACCGCTACGTAAAGAGTGACAAATTCGCTCCACAAATTACCGTTGACGAGTCCTACATTGAATCATTCTTAAAGAAATAAATAAAGGAAATATGATGAAATTATTCTTGCTTTGGGCTCTTTTGTTGCTGCCGGTCGGACCGGCAGCAGCACAAGAGATAAAAATGTCACAAACAGCTCCATTGGAACAAGTTTATGGAGAAACTGTAGAAGATGATGCCTTACTGCCCATGAATGAGCTGGATATGGATTTTGGCTATGCCCTCTATGAGACAACCGTTGATGTGGAAGAGGAGAATCCCACACTAACTATTGAAAACGTACGGGATTATGCTGTGGTCTATGCAGACGGCAAACTGCAAGGATATTTAAAAGATAGCAGTAAAAGCTTGAAAACCAATCTACCGATAGGTATACACAAACTTAGTATCTATACTGAAAATATCGGACGTATTACCTATGGTCCTGAAATTCTGGACAATTCAAAAGGTATCTACGGCAGCATAACATTGGGAAAGACAGATTTAGAAGGCTGGAAGATGACCCCATTGGAAATTAAGGAATGCGATGTGGCCGGAATAACTTTCAAAGAAGGTACCTCCTCCATCCCTTGCTTCCGTAAAGGTGGTGTCACAGTAAGCAATCCGGCACAAGAGACCTTTCTTGACGTGTCTGGCTGGGGAATGGGAGAAGTCTGGATAAACGGGCAATACTTGGGTGCCTACTGGGAAGAAAATACAGAAAAGACCCTGGAGATACCTGCTGGTGCTCTGATAGCAGGTAATAATGAAATAGTGGTATTTGAACTAAAAAATAACGAACAAGCTTCCATGACACTAACCGATAAGCCTATTTTCAAATAAGCCCTTGCATGTACTTGTTTATATTCCTTAAAAAAACGACCTTTGTGTAGGAGCAGATTCCGAAAAACGTGTCTTATTTAATGAGAATAGCATAATTATATATATCATGAAGAAACTAACATTTATCAGTTGCCTCCTTTTAAGTGGTTGCCTGGCCGGAGCAATGGCTGCAAACAAAAAGCAACCCATCTACAAAGATGCCAAAGCTCCCATTGAGGAGCGTGTGAATGACCTGGTCAGCAGAATGACACTGGAAGAAAAGGTACAACAACTCAACCAGTACACTTTGGGGCGGAATAACAACGAGAACAATCGTGGTGAGGAAGTAAAAAAAATTCCTGCCACATTAGGCTCCCTCATTTATTTTGATGAAGATGCCAATCTGCGTAACGAGGCTCAGAGAAAAGCAATGGAAGAATCACGTCTGGGTATCCCCATCCTTTTCGGATACGACGTCATCCACGGGTTCCGTACCATTTATCCCATCTCTTTGGGACAAGCATGTTCTTGGAATCCCCAATTGGTAGAACAAGCATGTGCCGTTGCCGCCCAGGAAGCACGCATGTCCGGGGTAGACTGGACTTTTTCCCCTATGATTGACGTGGCAAGAGACGGACGCTGGGGACGCGTTGCAGAGGGCTATGGCGAAGACCCTTATACCAATGCTGTATTCGGTGTCGCATCTATCAAAGGATACCAAGGTGAAGACATGTCCGACAGCAAGCGAGTAGCCGCCTGCCTTAAACATTATATCGGATACGGCGCTTCTGAAGCAGGACGTGACTATGTTTATACGGAAATCTCCAATCAGACTCTGTGGGACACCTATATTCCTCCCTATGAAGCTGGCGTAAAAGCCGGTGCCGCTACTTTAATGAGTTCATTCAATGACATCAGCGGTACTCCCGGAAGCGCCAACCATTACACGATGACAGAAATTCTGAAGAACCGTTGGAAACACGACGGCTTTGTTGTTTCAGACTGGTCTGCAGTACCGCAACTTATTGACCAAGGCCATGCTGCCGACCGCAAAGAAGCTGCCCGTCTGGCTTTCAACGCCGGCCTGGAAATGGACATGATGGGGCATTGCTATGACAAGCATATGGCAAAGCTGGTGGAAGAAGGTAAAATAAGCATGCAATTGGTGGACGATGCAGTGAAACGCGTGCTCCGTATCAAATTCCGCCTTGGACTTTTTGACAATCCCTACACCCCGACATCTACAGAAAAAGAGCGCTTCCTCCTTCCACAAAGCCTGGCTATTGCAGAGAAACTGGCAGAGGAGACCATTGTTCTACTGAAGAATGAAAACAAGGTACTCCCTCTGGCAAACGGGAACAAGCCAACTATCGCCGTCATGGGGCCTCTGGTACAAAACAGTGCCGAGCTCCTGGGGTCATGGTATGGACATGGACATGCAGAAGATGTCCTCCCCATCAAAAAGGCGCTGGATGCAGAATTTGCAGGCAAGGCTGAACTGATTTATACCGAGGGTTGTGGTTTCGACGGTAACGACACTTCCAAATTCAGTGAGGCACTGGCTGTAGCCCGGAAAGCAGATGTCATTCTACTCTGCATGGGTGAAAAGAAAAAGTGGAGTGGCGAAAACGCATCGCGTTCCATCATAGAACTGCCTGCCATTCAAGAGGAATTCATTGCTGAAATGAAGAAAGCAGGCAAACCGATTGTTCTGGTACTGGCTAACGGACGTCCTTTGGGACTCTCTAAAGTGGAACCTCTCTGTGACGCTATCGTTGAAATGTGGCAACCGGGAGTACCTGGCGGTAAACCATTGGCAGGTGTCTTGTCCGGCCGGGTAAATCCTTCGGGCAAGCTTTCCATTACTTTTCCACGTTCCACCGGACAGATTCCAATCTATTACAATCAGCGCAAAACAGCCCGTCCACAAAGTGGCAAATATCAAGACATCTCCTCTTCCCCACTGTATGAATTCGGATACGGCTTGAGTTATACCACCTTTAATTATGGTAATATCAACTTGCCCAAAGAAACCATCAGACGCGGTGAAAAGTTGGTAATGGAAATCCCAGTCACCAATGTAGGCAAACGTGACGGTGCAGAAGTGGTGCATTGGTTTATCTCAGACCCATTTAGCACGATTACCCGTCCATGCAAAGAATTGAAGCACTTCGAAAAGCAACTAATTAAAGCAGGTGAAACACATATATTCCGCTTTGAAATAGACCCGATGCGTGATCTTGGTTTTGTAAATGCCAATGGTGAACATTTCCTTGAAAATGGAGAATATTATGTAATAGTGAAAGACCAGAAAGTAAAATTCACGGTTATAGATTAATCTTCTTTTTATATTGCAGGCCATCCTCCTTTCATCCTTCTAAAAGACAGATGGCCTGCAATTTCTATTTTAGAACAAATAAGTATACTGTTCTCCTAAAAATTTCTTGATATGCTTCAAGGCTTTGGTTATTTGGGCCTCCACCGTCTTGACAGAAATCCCCATTTCCCCGGCAATTTCTTGATTAGTCTTCCCTTCCTCCCTACTTTTGCGATAAACCTGCCCACATTTGTCCGGAAGGGAACAAACAGCTTCTTCAATCAATCGGTTCAGTTCTTCCATCTCCACCGAAGTATCAGCCGCAAGAGCATATCCATATTCTTCTCCTCCCTCGATGGGAACCGTATCCTTTTCATCGCGTAAAGCATTCAGGCAACGATTGCGTGCAGACTGGAAAAGATAAGCCTTGAATGAGATTTTAAGAGTCAAGTCGGCCCTACCCTCCCACAAATTCATAAAGATGGAAAGGGCCAGTTCTTCTATCTCCTGCTTGTCTCTCAGATAAAGGGACATGAAGCGGCAGAGTGAAACAAAATAAGTATCGAAAAGGTGCTTGAAAGCCTTCTCGTCATCTTGTTTGATTAACTGTAACAATAGGATATCATCTTCTGCAGGCATATCGAAGTTATATTAGATAAGGGCTTCTTGAGCGGCAAAGATACTAATATTATTTGTTCCTCGAAATTTATTAAAAAAATAATTGGAATTGGAATAAGGGTTAAACCCAAGTGATGTGTCATATAAGTGAAGGCCTATAAAAACATCATGATCATGAAAAAAAGTGTTCCTTGGAATTTAATCATTCCTAAGTTGAAACAGGAAATTTCCGCAGACGAAGAGCGGCAATTGGAGACTTGGTTACGCAGCAGTAACAACGAAGCGTTATTCAAGGAATTGCAACTGTTATGGGAAAAAATTCAGGCAAATGTAGAAAACTACACGCCCAATACCGAATATTATTGGAATGAACTTGTCAACCGTATGCACGCCAGCGAGCCTAAGCAGACTGAAAAACCTGCAAAGAAACGCTTCGAACTGAAACGGATATACCGCTACGCAGTAGCTGCATGTATAGCTGTTGCCATCGGTTGCTCATTCTACATAGGATTCCTTAACGGACAGCCTGAAGCCATGCCGCAGTTATACTCTAATTTGTCGGGTAAGTCTAAGGTTCTCCTTCCTGACGGAAGCGAAGTATGGATGCATACAGAGACCTCTTTGCAATACGGATCACAAATGAATAAGGATGAGCGTATCGTAAATGTAACTGGTGAAGCTTACTTCGATGTAGCACACGATGCTGACAAACCTTTTATTGTGCAGACAGAAGGTATGCGTATCGTAGTTCACGGAACCAAATTCAATGTCGATGCATTCCCCGGTTCGGAAAATACATTGGTGAGTTTGGTAGAAGGGTCCGTCTCTTTGGAAACCGAGACAGAGAACCGTTTCCTCAAACCGGGCGAAACAGCTACTTTTAATCGGAAAACCCTTACACTTAAGGTAGAAAAAGATGATGTACATTTTGCCTCTTCGTGGGCAAATACACAACTCGTATTCAGAAACCGTTCATTGGGAGACATTTGCAAACTGCTTTCTAAATGGTATCGGATAAAGATAGACGTGGATCCTACATTATCCAATAAATATTTCTATACGTTTACGTTGCGTAGCGAACCGCTGGACGAAATACTCCGCATCATGGCACGCATCCAACCTATGAAATATACCTTTAACGAAGAGAATGAGTTGACAATTTCGTTTGCAGACACAAAACAAAAAGTAAAATGAAACAGTAACAAAATTAAAAACTTATGCCAAACAAACAAATGAGAAATGCACATTATTTAATAATTAACGAAAAGTAAACACCTACATTAATCTTTAAATTTAAGACAATTATGGATATAAGAAAACAACTCATCATTCTTATACTGGTACTTCTATGTGCCCCGGTTTCTGCACAAAAGAAAGAGAAACTGATCACACTGAAGTTCACAAATATCCCATTATCAGAGGCTATGCCAAAAGTGGAAAAGCAAAGTGGATACACTTTCTTCTATGAATCGCAGCAAATAGACATCAAACAGAAAGTCAGCTTGAATGTTAAGAATGAAACTATTAATAAGACAATAGCAGCCTTATTGAAAGGGACCAATGTTAAATTTGAAATCGACGCAACACACATTATTTTATATACCGGAAAGAATAACAAGGCAATATCCGGACAACCACAGAACATCTCTGGTACAGTAATTGACGAAAGTGGTGAACCGATTATCGGAGCAAATGTCATGGTGGAAGGAACCAGTACTGGTGTCATTACAGATCTTGACGGAAAATACACAATCAACGCACCGGCAGGGAGTAATCTCAAAATCTCCTATATCGGTTATGTAACACAGACTGTAAAAGCTGGTAGAAACAGTACCGTAAAGTTAGTGGAAGACAGTAAAACACTGGCAGAAGTCGTGGTAATCGGCTATGGTACACAGCGTAAGTCCGACCTGACCGGAGGTCTGGTATCAGTAGACCAGAAGAAGCTGAACATGATAAATAGCAGTAACTTGATGGACCGTCTTGCAGGACAAATCCCGGGCTTAAGCGTAACTACTGGTGATGCGAAACCGGGTGCAGACCAAACCCTCCGTGTACGTGGTGAAAACTCATTAAGTGCTGACAATGCACCGCTCATCGTATTGGACGGTATTCCTTACAACGGTTCTTTGAGTGATATTGACCCAAACATCATCGAAAGCCTTAGTGTCTTGAAAGATGCTTCCGCAGCAGCTATCTACGGCTCACGCGGTTCCAATGGTGTCATCTTGATTCAATCAAAGAAAGGCAAGAAAGGTGCACCCCAAGTTACATACAAAGGGCAGTTCAGAATGTCGCAACCCCAACAGACCATTGATGTGATGACTCCAGACGAATACATCACATTTAAACAAGACATTGCACGCCTGAAAGATGGATGGAGCGGTGACCAATTGGCTCCTGAGAATATTCTGAGTGCCAGCGAACTTATAAATTACAAGAAAGGCGTTACAAACGACTGGCAGGACTATATTTTCCGCAATGCATTTACCATGGAACATCAAGTAGGCATTTCCGGAGGTACTGAAAGCACCACTTATATGGGGGCAGTTTCCTATCTGGATCAAGAAGGTGTAGTCTACAACTCCGCCATGAAACGTTACAATATCAATTTGAGTGTCACACAAGTATTAAATAAATGGCTGACTATCGGTATACAGACCCAATTTATTCAAAGAGATGGCGGTGGTATAACCCCGAATATTGAACATGCTGTAAAGCAAAGTCCTTATGGTATCTACAAAGATGAAAACGGCAAGTATTATGAAGAACCTATGGACCAATCTCTGATTATTAACCCGATGGCCAATGTCAATGCCGATCAAGATCAAACAAGACGTAACTTCTTCATCAACACCTATGCTGACATTCTGTTGCCGGTAAAAGGTCTTTCAGCCCGTACAACCTTTGGTTACAACTATCGTAGCGACTTTACCGGCACATACTATGGCCGTGACACCAAAGACGGTAGAACAGCCAGCGGAAAAGCCAGCATCAACAATGAACACTACTGGGATTACACTTGGGAAAATCTGCTCAAATATAATCGTGAATTTGGCAAGCACCGTTTCGACGCTACAGGTTTGTTCAGTGTACAACAAACTCAGAAAAAGACTTCCAAGTCAAGTGCCGAAAGTTTTGTAAACGATGATTCCAGTTATCATAACATCAATGCAGGTGAGAAAAATAAGACTGTAGGATCCGGTTTATCAGAAACCTCGATGTTGTCTTATATGCTTCGCTTGAACTATTCATATGCAGGGAAATACATGCTGACTTTGACCGGACGTTCCGACGGTTATTCTGCCTTCGGTGCAAACAACAAGTATGCATTCTTCCCGTCAGTGGCTGCTGCATGGAACATTGCTTCCGAAAGTTTTATGGAAAATGCACAAAACTGGCTGGACCAATTGAAGCTCCGCGTATCTTATGGTTCTAACGGTAACCAAGCCATCAACCCCTATCAGACATTGGACCGTCTGCACCTCACAAACTATATCTGGGGTGACGGTGGAGCAGGTGTCAACGGTGCTTATCTGGCCAACGACGGTGTCGGAAATCCGAATCTAAAGTGGGAAACAACCCAAACATTCAACGTCGGTATCGACTATTCATTCTTCAACGGCCGTATCAACGGTAACATTGAAATGTATGTCGCCAACACAAAAGACTTGCTGATGAAACGTACTGTTCCTATCATGAACGGCTATAAAACCATTTGGGATAATGTGGGTAAAACACGCAATAAAGGTGTTGAATTTACCTTGAACACCGTCAACATACGTAATAAGGACTTCGAATGGAGCACCGGAATCATCTTTTCACTGAACCGTGACAAGATTGTAGACCTACGTGGTGACAAAAAAGATGATATCACCAATAAATGGTTCATCGGCAAACCCTTGCGAGTTTACTACGACTATGACGTCGACGGCATCTGGCAGGAAGGTGACAAATTCACCTATACCGCAGCAGACGGTACAGAAAAAGAGATCCAAAAAGGTGCCAAACCAGGTTCTGCCAAAGTGAAAGATGCAGACGGAAACGGTTATATTGACTCCAATGACAAAGTTATCATCGGTTCAAAGAATCCAAGCTTCCTCATGTCTATGAGCAATACATTGACTTACAAGAACTTTTACTTGTCATTCCTACTGAATGGAACCTTCAAAGTTACACGTGAGTTGAACGAAGCCAATATCGGAAGTTGGAGTTACAACTTATACAACTATCTGCATAATGCCGATTACTGGACACCGGAACACACCAATTCCAAATATGCTTCTCCAGCATATAACAACTTCGACGGACACAGCTATTACAAAGACTTTACATACATCCAAATAAAGAATATCACTTTAGGATACAATTTTGAAAAGAATTTTGTAAAGAAATTGGGACTGAGCGGTTTGGGAGTCAATATCAGTGTGGAGAATCCTTATACATTCTGTGATATACGCAGCGTATTGAACTATGACAACAGTTGGTTTGCCTCTTACCCGACTGCACGTTCCTACGTACTTGGACTGAACTTATCATTCTAAACTTACTTAAATATATATACAATGAAAAATTATATATCAAAAGCAACTCTAGCTCTGTTAGTAGCTCTGTCTGCTACCGGTTGCTCTGACTTTCTGGATGAGAAACTGAAAAGTGAACTGGCTCCGGACAACACATATACAAGTTCCTATGGTTTCGAAGTAGGTTCTACCGGACTTTATGCCGAAGCACGCTCTGAATACAACACTTGGGGTGAAAACGGTGCCTTCATGCACAATGCCGCTTGCCCTTACGAAGCATTGCAGATTGCCACTGACCTTGCTACCATGGGCACTAAAGACGGTTCTATCCAACCGTTCGGTTTTTTGACATTAACTCCAAATACCGGTATTGTGGGTTCCTACTGGAACTGGGCTTATAGCCTGATTGCAGGAGCCAATGAGATGTTGAAATACTCGGAAATAAACACGAACTGGGATAATAGCACAGACAAGGCGCTCTATCAGGCAGAATCACGTTTTTTCCGCGCCTATGCATACCGTACATTGGTTTATCTGTATGGAGACGTTCCTTATGTAGACAAGATTCAAGATCAGTTCAGAATCGATTTTACCCGTACACCGAAGGAAGAGGTTATTGCCCACATGGTAGAAGACCTTCAGTTTGCTGTCGAGAACCTGCCTACTGACCCTGATGCCGTAAAAGTCGGCAAGCTGACCAAATGGGCGGCAGAACACTTACTAAGTGAGGTTTACTTGATGCAGGGTGATTATGCAAAGGCTGAAACTGCCGCAGAGAATGTCATCAACAGCGGATATTTCCACTTGATGGAAGACCGCTTCGGTGAAAAGGTAAAAGCAAACGGCGATGTGTTCTCCGACCTATTCGTTGAAAACAATCAAAATCGCACATCCGGCAATATGGAAAGCATTTGGGTCATGCAGTTTGAATATAACACTACTGGTGGCGGTACAAATTCCGATGACTGGACACGCCGTGCCTGGGAACCCAAATACTTCGAAATTACCGGTTTTGTTTTGGCAGACTCACTGGGTGGCCGCGGCTTGTCGCAATTGGTACCAATGAAATGGTGGATTGGAGAAGATACCGGTTTCTTTGATGAAGAAGACATTCGTAATTCCGAATACAACATCAAACGTAACTGGTATTACAACAACGAGAACATGCCCGACCTTTATGGTAAAAAAGCCACGATTACAGACGAAACATGGTTTACCACCTTCCGTCTTTATCCGGCTCTGACAAAATTCTTCTATGGCCGTTCCGAAAACCTTTCTTTGACCGGTTCCTACCGTGACCGCATGAAGTTCCGTTTGTCCGAGACTTATCTCTTACTCTGCGAAGCAAGGTTGGGGTTGAACGATATTTCAGGTGCCCGCGAAGCAATCAATGTTGTACGCCGTCGCGCACATGCTCCTGAAATTACGGACAGTGAAATGACCATGGACTTCTTGCTGGACGAACGTATCCGCGAGTTGGTAGGTGAAGAATCACGCCGCTTTACCTTATGCCGTACCGGCAAATTATTGGAGCGTACCCGCAAATACAATACAGAATCGGGGCCCGTTATGCGTGATTACCACACATTATGGCCGATTCCTCAGAGCATAATCGATTCAAATACGGGTGCAGAATTCCCGCAAAACGAAGGATATTAACAGCACAAAGACAAAATAAAACACGAATAAAGGTAAAAAGATAGTTTTCAAGATTCTCATAAAGGGAATTGTCCGCGTCCATTGAGAACAAAGGCAATTCCCTTAATTTTATCAAAAACAATCATGAAGATACACAGACAATTAACAGCAGCAGCCTTTCTGTTTATCAGTATGGCAATCATGGCACAAGTGCCATTCAGCAAAAAGGAAGTAAAAGAGAAAATGAAGCAAGTGGCAGACTGGCAAATTTCCAATCCTAACACTGCCCACGAACACCACGACCTGGATTGGACCAATGGAGCACTTTATGTAGGTATGGTAGATTGGGCTAAACTGGCAGAAGAGGAGTACAATGACAGCACCTACTATCAATGGCTCTATAAAATAGGAAGACGAAACTGCTGGCAACCCCATCAGCGGTTGTACCATGCAGACGATATAACCGTTTCCCAATCATTCATTGACTTATACCGTAAATATAAAAAAGAGGAAATACTGGCTCCTACCCTGGCACGTACGGAATGGATTGTCAACCATCCATCCAACGGTACATTCAAACTGGAGTATGGTGACAACAAAACCCTAGAACGCTGGACCTGGTGTGATGCCTTGTTTATGGCCCCCCCGGTTTATGCCAAGCTATACCGTGAAACCAACAACCGGAAATACCTCCAATTCATGGACAATGAATACCGGGCTACCTACGAATACCTATTCGATAAGGAAGAGAACCTTTTCTACCGCGATTGGCATTATTTCGGTAAAAAAGAAGCCAATGGCAAAAAGGTGTTCTGGGGACGTGGAAATGCCTGGGTACTGGCCGGTCTGGCAGAAGTATTGCAGGAGTTGCCCAAAGGCTTGATGGAACGCGCTTATTACGAAGAACTGTTTATCCGGTTATGCACACGTATCGCCGGATTGCAGAACGAAGACGGTTATTGGCATGCCAGCCTTCTGGATCCGGCTTCTTATCCTTCTCCCGAAACCAGTTCCACCGGTTTCTTTGTATATGCGTTGGCCTATGGCGTAAATGCGGGACTCTTGAATGAAGACGATTTCATGCCAGTCATTATAAAAGGCTGGAAGGCACTGACCGATGCTGTAGATGCAAGCGGTAAACTTGGCTGGGTACAGCCTATCGGTGCCGACCCCCGTAAAGTGACGCGTGACATGACAGAAGTTTACGGTGTCGGTGCGTTTCTTGCAGCAGGATGCCAGATATACAAGATGGCTGTAGATACGGAAGCTGATTATATAAAAATCTGGCCAGACAGAAAAACCATGCAGGGAAACCCTTTAAGTGGTTGGGTTGTTTATGCAAATGAGAATGTCAGCGATGACTTCTGGAAGAAATACGACCATATCTATGTACCGGAAAAAGGAACAACCGTGAAAATCTCCGATTATGCACGCACACTCTATATCCGTACGCATTGGAGTACCTTCAATCCCGCCGAAGGAGTCTACGGCTGGGATACCAACGAAAAGTTGAAAAAAGTAATTCAAGGGGCACTCGACAGAGGTATGCGTCTCTCTTTCCGTGTAGTTGTCGACAGCCGCGACCGAAAAAATGAAGCCACTCCGGCCTATGTATTCGATGCAGGAGCCAAATACTATACAGACAATGGAAAACGCTCTCCCTATCCTGATGACCCTATCTTCCAGGAGAAATATGCAAAGTTCATAGAAGCATTTGCCCAAAAATACAATGACCCTGACCTGGTGGAATTTATAGACGGCTACGGTCTTGGCAAATGGGGTGAGGCACACACTATGAAGTACATTGACCCCAAGAACCGGGAAGCTGTGTTCAATTGGATTACAGACCTCTACGTCAAACACTTCACCAAAGTACCTTTAGTTATCAACTACCATCGTTGGATGGGTGCAGGCAAAGACTGGGCAGGTGAGGAGAATTTTGATCCCGATAGTAAACGCTTGTTGGACAGCGCTTGCGAGAAAGGCTTTTCCTTACGTCATGATGCTTTCGGAATGAGAGAGTATTACGGCCAGTGGGAGCGAAACTATGTGAAACCTTGGATTATGAAACGCCCGGTTCTACTGGAAGGTGGATGGATTGTGAGCAAGCACCCTTATCACAATGACCCGAGCGGTTACAAAACAGCCAAAGATGTGCGTATCGGAGAATTTGAAGACGGTCAGGAAGCTCATGTCAACATGATGGATTTCCGTGTAGGAGACGAAACCATGAGTTGGTTCCGTGATGCCTATCCTTTGGTTGAGCGTTTCATCTCCGAAGGAGGTTATCGTTTATATCCCGATTCCATTGTAGTTCCCAAAGAAATGAAGAGTGGTTCAAGAATAAAGATAGTACATCGCTGGAACAACTTAGGCTGGGGATATTGCCCAACCAATATACCACAATGGAACCAAAAGTATAAAGTAGCTTTCGCATTATTGAACCAAGACAATCAAGTAGTCTACTCTTATCTGGACAACAATACTGATTTATCCGTCTGGATAAAAGGCTATCCCACTTCCTATGAGTTCACTCCCAAACTTCACGGGGTAAAAAAAGGAACCTATACCTGGGCAGTAGCTTTAGTCGATACAACCAAAGGCAATGGAAGCAATGTTAAGGGGCTGGATATCTCTGCCAAGGGAACCTTCACTAATTCTGGTTGGTTAAAACTGTCAGAAGTAACTGTAAAATAAATAAGACACCCCATCGACTTTATAAACAAGAGGTGAATTCAAGATTGAATTCAGCCTCTTGTTTATAAAGTCCAATCCATCTATTTCTTTTGCGGCAACCTCTTCAGCAAGTGGTCCACCGCCGCTTTCAGCTGTGCATCTTCTCCCTTCAAAACAGCTTCCGGTTCATTATAGACCAGGATATCAGGCTGCAACGTGCGGTTCTCCAGATAGTTGCCCTGCATATCCATGCAACCTACCTGCGGAATACCGAATACAATACTTGGATCGATCTGGCTTTCCCACCAGACAGCAGTCATGGTTCCTGCCACGGGAGCACCTATCAGCTTACCGATACCCAACGTCTTGTACACAAAAGGAGTACCGTGGGCATTGCTGTAATTATCCTCGCAAACCAGCATACACGAAGGTTTCAGCCATCTGTCAAAAGGATCGCTGCCGATGTACTGGCCACGCGGCACAAAGCGTTCATACTCCTTGCCGCTAAGTAACGTCGCTACTTGTTCGTGCAGCCACCCGCCTCCGTTATGGCGGGGGGGCCCCCTCCGTGGGTGGTGGTGTGACTAAAAAAGGCG
>ERZ859937.133-NODE-133-length-38522-cov-1.951517_pt1 | contig 38522 bp, 32 predicted proteins | sample MGYA00509985_ERZ859937 | MGnify/ENA primary metagenome ERZ859937 (study PRJEB30046, sample SAMN00715169) | human gut metagenome | study: EMG produced TPA metagenomics assembly of the A metagenome-wide association study of gut microbiota in type 2... | reverse complement strand
GATCTGCACGGTATCGCCGACAGCAAAATCATCAGCAGTAATGCTCACCACCAAGCCACGTTTCCGACAGTCGGCAGCAGGCAGACGGACCACATCCGTAGCCGCGTCGTAAGCCCGTTCCGCCGGTTCCAGCTTCCAGTTATAATACCGCAAATTAGTAATAACCAACGGCTCATTGCCGCTGCGGAGCGAAATCATTCCCTGAGAGAGACAATGCTCCGTCTCATAACTCCGCCATTTCCCGGAACGGTAAACCAGTCCGCTCAGGGTATGTTCCTTGGACGGGGAAAGTAAAGAAGGCAATACTCCAATACAGTGCCCGGCTCCAGCATCAACGCATCGCGTCCCTCTATACGGCAAGTACGCGCCGCACCTTCCTTCAAGACAAACGCACCGCCCAGCATTCCCTCATTATTCCGCCACTCGCGTCCGTCCCAGTCGGCAGCGGTCAGTCCCAGCCATTGCTGGGGAAGCGCCTCTTCAATCCCCCCGAACACCTTCACGTTCCAGACAGCCCCTCCAAAACCGTTTTTCTGGCCGCCCGTAAAAGTAAGACGCACATAGCGGGCCTCCGCCTTGCCGAAGTCAACCATCGGACTGCCTGCCAAGTGGTTGTTCCGCTTATCAGCAAAAACAGACCAATGCTTGCCATCGACAGAAGTCTCTATCAAATACTGATAAAACTGGGTTCCATATTCAAACTGGGTCCAGACGGTCTGTATTTCCCGGGAACTCCCCAAATCTATCTCAAGCCATTCCTGCCCCATACCGCGAGGACGCACAAAGTCCCGTTATTGTCATCTACGGCATATTCGGCGCGAAAATTATCATCATAACAAGAAGAAGCCCTTACCCCGGCGCCCAATGCCAGATTCTCCGATTTCACCACCGAAGGAGCCAGTGCGCCTACCCCCTTGTGGGTAGGAATAACCTTCCTGATGCTTCCATCGCCGCAAACTCCATCTTATCCATGCAGAGCTGGCGGTGAAAGCCACGGTTGGAGTGCGGGTTGTCATGCCGGTGGTACACTATATAATAGTCATCCCCTTCCTTCAAGATACTGTGATGTCCCGGGCCGTGCACCGTCCCGTCCTCATTCGTTTCCAGAATGCAGCCCTTATATTCGTACGGTCCCAGCGGATGGTCCGAAGTAGCATACTGCACCCTGTAAGTATGGTCATGGCAAGAGCCCGAGGAATACATGAAATAATAGATTCCATTCCGCTTCAATACAAAAGGAGCCTCAAAAAAGTCAACCGCCTCCGTATTCGGTATGAGCCGCGTTTCCGTAAACCCCTTCAGGTCGGGAGTCATTTTTCCAGCTCCGCAACCGAAACCTTTATAGATTCCCCACGTTCCCCAATACAAGTACACGGAACCGTCATCATCTACAAAAGTCTGTCCATCCAGTGTAATCGCATTGGTCACGAAGCGGTCGGGAACAAGCACCGCCTCGCTTTCACCCAGGATATTCTTCCAGGGTCCCCTGGGTGTCTCGCTCACCCCGCAATGAATGATACACGGCTGGCAATAAAAATAATAATACCTGCCATCCGTATGCCTGATCACATCAGGGGCCCATATCCAATGGCTGTCGGGCCAGTTCATGGGCATCAGCGTCCAGTTTACAAAATCCTTGCTCGTCCACACCTGGGCCGGTCCGAATCCCGCACCGCTGCCGTCCGTAGTGGCATACATGTAATACGTGTCGCCAAACTTCTTTATCGTAGGATCGGCAAAGTATCCGGGAATCACAGGATTACCCGTCCCCGGCGCGTCATGCTTCTTGCGGGCAAACCCCGAAACCGCCCCCAGCAACAAAAAAGCGGCCACTAAGTATATTCTGTTCATCCTATTTATGTACAATATTATTGACCGGTATCTCTATCTCATAAAAATATTCCTGTAACAACCGGTACATGTCCGGGTCATAAGATTTCAGCTTCGCACGGCGGTTCACCCAGTTATGCACCCCGTTAGCCGGATCGGCATAACGGTTACAGTTAAAGAAAGACTGCACACACTCCGCAAAATACTCTTCCTTGTTGCTGACCGCATACGTGTCTTTCCACAATCCTTTCCGGATGGCATTCTGCCGCAAGCCTCCAGCCGGTCATTGAAACCGGGTTCCACCCCGACAATGCCCACCGTGTGAATCAGGTGTGCAAACTCATGAATCAAGATATTCTCGCCCACATATTTGTCTTGCGGCAATGCCAGCAGGTTCTCTTCTCCGCAACTGGACGAAAGTTCATCCTCAGGCGCCCCGCCAAAACCGCGCGCCCGCCAGTTCCAATACTTGATACTATCTTCACAATTACAAATATGCGCAAACTCAGGCAGGTCACAAGTCTCCTCATCCTTGCCGATCACCATCACATGACAGCCCCTCTTCACCATGTGGGCCTTTACATCGGGACGTTTGGCCAGCATCAGGCTGATGATATCACACGCCTTCAGCAAAGCCTCGTCACTGACCCGTTCCGAAGAAGTGACATACAATCCCTCCGTCTCAATGTATTTCTTGTAGAAAGAAGGAATCCCTTTGCCTTCGGGAACCGCAGTTACCCGGCCGCGCAACGGACAAAGTTCCAGCTTCATGGCAAATCCTCCCCCCGAGGCAAGGTGCAGTTTCATCCGGCTTTCGCGGTCCACGATCCTTTTCTCCATACGGTAGTCTTCTGCCTGCTTGTCGGCATTGATGCCGTCAACAAACAGCGTAGCCATATAACGGACCCCTTCCGGCAGGAAAGAGAAATCCAGCTCCACATCCCGTCTATCCCAATTGGTCATGCCACCCACATACCAGTTGACATCCTTCTTGCGGACAGTCACGATATACTTGCCAAGCTCACCGGAAGCGATAAAAGTAGAATCCGTCTCCACAGGCAGGGAAGTAATGAAATCCACACACTCCTGTTCATTCAGGTAATTGGTAGGCGCATCACACAACATCGTGAAAGGAGAATCGTGCACAATATAGGCAGCCAGTTGATGACACCGGGTTCCCATGCTGGCCGGAGTGGAATACATGGCACGCCAATCGGCCTTCGTAGCGTTGCGCATCGCTCCCGGAGTGTAATCCACCGGTCCCGCCATCATGCGGATATAAGGAAAAGTGACATCATAAAGCGGCATATTGTTCTTGATATCCGTCCATTTCACCTCTTCCATACCGAACACGCTTTCAAAATTAATGATATGCGGATAGGTACGGTTGATACCTGTCGGTTTGTAAATGCCGTGCAGATCAAGGGTTAATTTATACCGGGCCGTCATCTCAGCGATGCGATACACCATTTCAACGGCAGTCTGATCATCACGATCCAGGAAATCCACCTTAAAACCTTTGATTCCCATATCCGCATATTTCTTACAAGCTGCTTCCAACTGGCTGTCGAGTACATTAAACACCGTCCAAAGCACTATTTCTACCCCTTTGGATTTGCCGTATGCTATCAACTCCGGCAAATCAAGTTCGGGAATAACCGTAAGCATATCCCCGCTTTTCGGATCATACCAGCCTTCGTCCAGAACAATGAACTCGATGCCGTTCCGGCTGGCAAAATCAATGTAATATTTATAGGTGTCCATGTTGATGCCCGCCTTAAAAGGAACCCCTTTCAGATTCCAGTCGTTCCACCAGTCCCACGCCACTTTGCCTGTCTTGACCCACGAAGTATCACCGATACGGTTGGGAGAAGCCAGGGCATAGACCAGGTTGTTGACCGGCATATCCGTATCCTTTTCAGTAATGGCCAACACACGCCACGGATAGGAACGGGAGCCACGGCTACGGGATATAAAATCGGTGGTTTCGGTTACATATTCCTGCTTCCGCCAAGGAGAAAAGTCTGTTTTAGCCGGATAAGGAGCAAAGACACCTTTCAATCCATACTTTCCCTGCTGTGACTGCACAAACATGCCCGGATAAGCTTCCAAATCTGACTCCAACAGAGTCAGTTTTACGCTGCCGCAATCCACAGTAACCGGAAGAAAAGCCAGTTTAGGCTGTGCTTTTGACAAAGGAGTCACATCATATACATTCTGATAAGCCATCGCCATCGGTTTTTTATCATTGGTGGTATAAGGAAGATAAGCCGTATAATCCTGAAGAAAGTTAAATTCCGCCACTTCATCCTTCACAGTCACTTCTGATGCCACGGTGGTATAGAAGCGATAGGCAACCCCGTCATCGTAAGCCCGGAAAGTCACGCCGAATCCGCCTTGCAGCTTCAAGTCCAGTTCGTTGCAGGCTGCAACGAACTCCTTGAAGCGGTAGAACGGCGATTCTACCTTATCCTCTATCTTTTTCCTTCTTTCCCTTGTTACCCGGGAAGATTTACCTACCAAGGTTCCGTCGGCCAGAACCAAACCTATGTTAGAATGTGAGAGAATTGTATCATTTTCATGCATAATCCGGTAAGAAAGCCCATCCCCCGTACTAATCTCGACTTTCAGTCCTCCGTCCGGAGAAGAGAGAGTATAGTTCTTAACTTTAGCCGCCAATGGAGCATTTCCAATAAATAAAAGCAATGACAAGATTGCCAAACCAAGTGTTCTGTTGTTTTTCATAATCTATCGGTTATATACTTTGTGCATTTGCAAAGTAAAATAAAAAAAGAATAAGGAAAGGAAGAAATAATATAATGTAATGGCAGAATCGTCCAATAATTACCGTCCTGCGACACGAATATCCAGCCGGTTGTACTATTTTTCCATCCCGCTAGACTATTTTTCCATCCCGTCCGGAACCGGACTCCCCGTCATTTCTGTCCGGCACGGGCATTATACGCTCCCTTTCACATGAAATCCCTCCGGCGTCCCTTCCGTTTTCTCCCGGCAGACCCCAAAAAAAGGATAGTCCCTTCACCCGGAACTATCCTTTCAAGCTCAACACAGAATCAATCCCCCGCGTTATTCAACCGTATAATTAATCACGAAACGGAAATACTTCGAGGTATCATTCATATCCACCCAGCCGACATTCATTTTACCCGTTGTTCCTACGGCAAGCCCGTCATTGTAACCTACTCCGCAAGCCTCATCACTACTGTAATATTCAATGTAGGCGGCATAACCGTCCGTTCCCCAACTGACAGCCTCACCACTTGTATTCATCCAGTAGCCCGGCGCATTGGCTGTATAGTTTTCTCCCATATCGGTCCACTCTCCCGTAGACGGGTCTGCCAGACAGAACTTGATGTCCGTATTATCCGCCGCCTTAGCCAGGAACTCTTCTATGGACATATCAAACACAGTCTCGATATTTTCCTTGTAATCTTCAACCGGCAGGGTCACTGTCGCATTATCGGACGAGAAGGCAACAGAAACCACCGACACGGTAGGATCTGTGACCCCAACTTCAAAAGTAAAGCGCACATAGTCATCATAGTCTGGTCCGTTTACCGCAAAACCCACATTCAGCGTAAGGACCGTCCCCGCCACAATGCCTCCTTCCGTCAGTTCCACATTCAATGTTTTCGCCGCTTTATCCAGCGTCACCGTAGCTTTGCCGTCCGCATCGTCCGCGCTGCACGGCTGACCGACCGAATTGAAATACCAGCCTGCGCCGTCTTTGGTATAAGCCGTCTTCAACCATTGGTTGCGGGTCGTGTTTATGGGATAAAAGACAGTGGTCTTGGTATCCAGCCCGGCAACAGCCGCATCCGCACTCATTCCCATCAATTCTTCAAACTTGTCCGTATAGTCCGACAGGTTCAAAACATAAGCGTGCTTGCCGTTCACTTCCAATGCCACATTGGAAGTAACCTGGGCATTGGTATTCGTCTTCAGATACGGGTTTTCGTTTTCTCCGTATATATGTTTGGATGTTGCATCAGTATAATCATCGCTACAACCTGTAAAAGCAAGCAGCGAGCAACAGCAAAGTGCCAATAATATATTTTTTTTCATCGTTTTTCTTTTTATAGTTAACAAAGGGTTAATATCCCGGATTCTGAACCAGATTTATATTACCATCCATGATACTCTTGGGTATCGGGAAAATGTCACAATGTTTGTCCGTCGGATCGGTCTTGGCATCCTTGCAGAACCATGATTTGCCATTATACACATTCTGTCCGCTGGTAAGACGGAAACGGATCAAATCCTGACGGCGATGGTGCTCAGCCAGGAACTCCCATCCCAGGTCGTCCAGCAGACCGCCCAGCTCGATGTCGCTGCCTCCCTCGGTAGTGGTCACCCAATTATCCGCCTCATCCTGCTGTGCAATGTTCTCCCGGTGTCCGTAAGAATATACGCTGCCGCCTTTCAACTGGGCTACCGTACGTGTCGCCTTATCGGGATTCCCTTTGAACGCACGTTGCCTTACCTGAGTAACCAGGCTAGCGGCATCCTGTTCCGTCTCGCCGTTATATCCTCCCAGGCGCAACAGACACTCGGCCTTCATCATCAAGACATCGGCATAGCGGAAGAAAGGCACATCATCATAACTGGTGCCCCAGTCACCATCCTTTATCTCATACTTTACCAACCGGTACCCTTCCATCGGATAGCATCCCGGATTGTCCGTACTGCGGATTTCATACGTATAGTTCAAAGGCTGGCCGTCCACATAAATGGTGTTTCCACTCTGGTCTTGCTGGACACCGCCGATCCAGCAGTCTGTATAACGGGTGTCATTATTCTTGTCATAAGTATCCAGGAACTGGGGCAAGGCGGCTCCGCCTCCTGTGGCCCAACCGGTAAACCCGAAAGTGGCACGCCCGGCCTCGTTCATCCACAAATTGGCAAAATAATTGCCGCTGGCATACAGATACTCAAACGGAATCCCGAAGATAATCTCGGGAGAAGAAGAGATGTCCTCCTTAAAGTTATCAGCATAATTCGGCGCCAGGCTGAATTTGTTCGATTCAATGATCACATTCAGCTCGTCAACGCATTTCCGATAGTAAGAATCGTCGGAATGGTCGTCAAACCAAGCATTGTGATTCAAATACATCTTAGCAAGAATCATGTGGACAGTATAGTTATTTATCTGTCCCATCTCCACCTCATCGCCACACTTGTCCTTTATGTCGTCCAGCTCAGAGATGATAAAATCCCATATTTCCTGCGGTTCAGCCTGTTCGGGAAGCCAGCCGTCGGGATGATCATAAGTGGTATCCAAGGGAATATTACGGAAAAGGTCGAACAAAAGATAGTAATACAACGCACGGTAAGCACGTAGCTGGGCCACAGACTCCTCCGATTCCTGCACGGCCTCGTCCGCCAACAGCTTGTTGCACGCATTTATTCCCGAATAGGCGTTTGACCACAACCCACTGAAATGACCGATTTCGGAATGAAACGTATGTTCATGCAGATTGATATACAAATCACCCCAACCTACGCCTATCCGCAAAGGGATCACCCACATGTCCGTACAGATATCCAGGTCAGCGTACCCGTACCATGCCCAATAGAAATTGCGCAAGGAGGAATATACCGGCGCAAACATACTGGCGGCATCCTTTTCCGTAAATTCATATTTCTCGGACGCGATCTGGTTGTAAATGGTTTCACTCAAATCTGTGCAGCTTCCCAAAGAAAGCATGCCGGCGCCTACCATTGAGTATAATAAAGACTTATATAATTTCGGTTTCATAATCTGATAAATTTAGAAAGTTAAGTTAAGACCAAAAGTAAATGAACGAATGGATGGATATTTGTCGCGATTGTCTATACCTGCATAGGTAGGATACGGATTTGACAACTCCGGATCAAGTCCGGAATAACCGGTTATGCAGAAAAGATTGTCACCGGACAAATAGGCACGGACATTCTTGATGTATTTGTTATTTTTAAACGGGAAATTATAACCGATGGTCAGATTGGTCAACTTCAGGAAGTTACCATTTTCCAGGTAATAGCTTACCATAGTCTGCGGCTGTGAAGAAGACAAGGTGTATTGTCCGCCATAGGGTGCTTCCTCCACCGATTTCAAACGGTTGTAAGCATGAGAATTATTTTCGTAATAAGCACGGGGTTCGTTCAGGATCTTAAATCCCAACTGGCTGGTGAACTGCATGCTCAGATCCCAGTTTTTATAAGTAAAGGTGTTGCCCCATCCCAAATACACTTTCGGCAATCCGTTGCCCAAATATTGGCGGTATTCATCATTGGTCAGGTAAGCAGTAGAGAACTCAACGACTTCCCCGTCCGGCTTTTCAATCAGGAACAGTCCGTTTTCCGACACGCCGACAGACTTCAAGCCATAAAACTCACCTAGAGGACGTCCTTCCTCCATACGGTGTGTGCTTACACTGATCGGTTCTCCCAGGCCACCGGTATCCATATAACTGTTTGACTCATACATGTCATTAGACAAGCTTAACAATTTGCTGGCATTATGAGCTACCGTCACCACGGTTTTCCACTCAAAGTCCTTGGTCTGCACAGGAATCGCATTGATGGCTACTTCAATACCCTGGTTGCGTACAGAGCCTCCATTGGCAAAAGTGTAACTGTACAAATTGGGCGGAGTAGGAACGCTGTAATTGAACAACAGACCGGTTGTCTTCTTCCTGTATATATCGACAGATCCTCCTAAACGGTCATTCAAGACACTAAAGTCCAGACCGATATTATATTCCGTAGACTTTTCCCATTTCAAGTCCGGGTTCGGATTGGAAGCGACTTCCAGCCCCGGTTTCCATGTTCCCTTGTCGTAATAATAGGAACTTCCATAGTTATACCGCGTCAACGACATATAAGGATCATTGGGAATCACACCGGTAATACCGAATCCCGCACGCAACTTCAAGTTGTTCAGCCAGGTAATACCCTCCATAAATCCTTCATTACTGATGGTCCATCCCAAAGATGCAGAAGGGAAAGTACCCCATTTGTTATTGTCGCCGAACTTGGACGACCCTTCCTGGCGTACACTGACCAGCAAGTTATATTTATTGTCAAACGCATAGCTCACACGTGCAAAGAAACCGATCAGCGTATTCTCGTTCTTATCACTGCCCATGCCGGCCTTACCGTCTTTCAACGCCTGGCCGAGACCTAAATTATGCCATTGATAGAAATCTGTCGGGAAATTATAGTTATTGGCATAGAAACGTTCATAAGTATAATACTGATAACTGTAGCCCACCAACGCATTCATACGATGCTTGCCGACATTCAAGTCATACTTGCTGGTCAGTTCCAGGTTGTCCGTACGTGTCTCGTCCTGGGTATGATAAGCATAACCGGTCCATTCATTCAGTTGGTTGCTGAAATAATCCGTTGTGTTATACCCCTTATCATGTGCATTAAAGCGGCTGGTAGCCACCATCAGATTGGTCTGCCATCCTTTGACCGGTTCAAAAGTAACATTACCCGTCGCACGAGTCTCTTCATAGGTATAATTACCCAGACGCTCTTCCAGCATGCCGACCGGATTGTAGTAATAATTCACGTTAAAATCCTCATTATAAGAACCGTCCTCGTTGTAAATGGGAGCGGTAGGATTACGCATAATCGCCTGACGGTAAATATTTGACTGGTCGGTGGCCGTTGCATTGGTGGCACTGTTCTTATGCCATTTCTTCACCATATTCAGGTTGACTTTCAGCATATCGTTAAGCATCCAGTGTGAGACATCAAAACGCATACGGATATCTTCGCTGTAAGTGTTCATTATCACACCGTCTTCCTTGCGGTAAGTCACATCCGCCGAGTAAGTGGTCTGCTTGCTTCCTCCCGTTATATTGAAATTATGGTTGTGAGTAAAGCCGGTCCGGCTGACGGCATCCAGCCAGTCGGTATCATATCCCTTATCGGTAAAGTTTGTCTTGCCTGCACGTATATCCTCGGCAGTCATAAATTCCAGCTTTTTGCCGAACTGAGATGCAGAGACGTAACCTGAATAGGATGCAGTCGTATGCGACTCACGTTTGCCGTTCTGGGTAGTGATCAGGATAACCCCGTTTGCACCCCGCGTACCGTAAATGGCAGCAGCCGAAGCATCCTTCAACACATCAATGGAGGCAATATTTTCAGGAGCCACCGTGCTTAAGTCTCCTTCCACTCCATCAATCAGGATCAACGGCGTAGTGCTGCCGTTGCGGAAATGACACCGCGCAGGCGAATCGTGGAAGTCGTATTCGGGTCACCGGACCCCTTGGCAATGCTAATCCGGCCACCTTACCTTTAATCAGGTCCGCCGCATCCCCGATCTTACCTACCGTAAAATCCTCTGCTTTGACCGAAGCCACCGCACTGGTCACATCACCCTTGCGCTGGGTTCCATAACCAATAACGACCACTTCGTCCATCACCTCGGTATCTTCCTGAAGGGTCACATCAATCTTCCGGTTATTCTTTACCTCAAACTCCTGGGTTTTATATCCAATGTAGGAAATTACCAATACAGACTGGGAGCCTTTTACATTCAGCCTGTATTTCCCGTCAAAATCGGTAATGGTACCGTTGGTCGTTCCTTTTTCCATGATATTAGCACCAATGATGGGTTCTCCCTTTCTGTCTTTCACCACACCGCTTACTGTTACAGTTTGCTGTGTAATTTCCATTTTCATAGACTCTGCTGTTCCCTGAAGTGCAAATACAGGGCTCATCCCTGCACCCGCAATAAGGAAAAAACAGGTTGCGGCCTTTAGCAATGCTTTGCTGAACAAGGCCCGATTGTCATGTGTTTTCATCATACAGTTTTATTTAAAAGGTTTATATGTTCATTCAGTTTACTTTCCATTCAATCACCCCTCCCGAAGCTCCTTTCTGCAATTGTGCTGCAATTTTAAGCCCCTTTGTTTTGACAGGAAGAAGAAGAAAATAATTATACACATATATTACTGCATGTTTTATTTTAAGCTTGGCATGTGAAGATGTTAATATGAGTCACCCAGTATTGTTTTATCGTAAACGGATAAAACTACCATGGATAACACCCCACTCCCGAACGCAATTCTTATCTTATTATCTATCTGAACTTCGCAGTGGTAAATGCCGAATTACACTCGTACCGCCAGTCACTGGATGCACATTGCAATACCGAGTTCAACTTCTTTTGTGATATCTATGCTCCCCCAAGGGATAAAGGAAGGGCTTAACGCCAAACGGGGTGCTGTGGAACAGTTGGATTACTTGTACAAAGAATGTTATAAAGCCGGACAAAGCATTTATCTTTTTATGGATAAATACGACCATTTCACCAATAAGATTTTATCCGAACCCTCATGCCTGGACAATTATAGAAGCGAGACACACGGCACCGGTTACCTGCGCAGTTTTTTCGACACTGTAAAGGCCGGAACGTATATGCTATCAAGCGTTGTTTTATAACGGGAGTGAGTCCGGTTACCATGGATGACCTGACCAGCGGATTCAACATCGGCACCAATTACACGCTGAATCCACAATTCAATGAAATGACAGGATTCACAGAAAAGGATGTACGGGACATGCTGGAGTATTACTCCACAACGTGCCAATTCAATCATTCGGTAGACGAGTTGATAGAACTGATTGCTTTTCTACTTCGGAATGCTGACCATCAGCGGAATGCATAAAGGAGAAACCAAACTCACCATCCCCAACCAAGTGGTACGTGAACAACTCTTTGCCTACATTCTGGATACTTATCATGAAAACGACTTGACTTTCGACAGTTATGAAAAGAGGAAGCTTGCCTCAGGGCTGGCTTATGATGGCAAATGGAAACCTTACTTTGAATACATTGCCGGATGCCTGCACCGTTATGCCTCGCAGTGGGACAAGCAGAAAGGTGAATATTTTGTTCATGGTTTTACTCTTGCCATAACCGCACAAAATTGTTGCTTCTTGCCGCATTTGTAATTACAAAGATAAGATGCCAATTTTCGATGATTTTCGTCTCAGTTTCTTCTGTATCAGTACATTATCATTCCAAATTGTGCGCAGTATCTTACTGTAAACCAACGATATACTGTGTGAATGCATTCCAAGTTCCCCTGAAACGGTTTGCCATTCTCCGCTGTCAAATTCAGCTTAACGTATACAGGTCGTTTTAACTCCTGTGCCATAGTTGCGGTCGCTTCTTTGCAAGAGAGCGTAGCTATGGCGTATTTTGTCTTGCTGCATTTGTTGTTTCGCCCAGGTGAAGAGGCGATTTCACTTAGGTGAACAGCCGCTTTCACCCTAGTGGAACAGTTGCTTCACTGAGGTGAAATATCAAACGGAGCGGAGTGAAGATACGATAGGAATGGGTTCTTATTACATACGCAACAGGGGTCAGTAGCCGAAGCAAACAGTATCCTGTCCTGTCAGGTATGAACTATGATACCCACGAGTAGCCGGGAGGCAGTGAGGGGCTGACTCTACATCCTGTCCGCTGGAATTCCCGAATGCGAACACCCCAAAAACGAATGTGTTTTGCCACCGGCATACCAATTGAGGGGTATTTGAGAGACTTTTACACAGGAAGTGATTAGTAATGTGCATGTTACTGTGACAGAACGTTTTTGTGCTTTATGTATATCCTGACTTTATGCTAAAACCGAAACTTGAGTAAGAATAATCTATCAGAGGCTTTATCTCTTCTTATTACAAATGACAGACATACCACCTTTATCAGTTGGAATGAATCCCTGCCTCATTCCTGTTCAGAAAAGCTGCCAGTGTATTTCTGCTCACTTTCAATTTCCTCGCCATCTCCGCCTTGCTGGTTCCCGCCTCCAGCATAGCCTTAATTTTTTCTTCTTTTCCCGTAAGTTTATATTTCGAGTTATGTCCTCCCATGGGACGTCCCAACTTTTGTCCGGAGGCAATTCTGCGTGCAAGTCCCTCACGGGTACGTTGGGAAATCAAGTCACGTTCTATTTGTGCAGAGAGGGAAAAAGCGAATGCCAATATTTGGGATTGTATATTATTTCCCAGCTCATATTTCTCTTTCACCGTGAGTAGGATGACATTTTTCAACATACATGCATTCAATATGCTCATTACTTCCATCAATCTCCTTCCCAAACGAGAAATCTCCGACACAATCAATGTATCACCTTTCTTTATTCTTTTCAATAGTACGCCAAGCTTTCTGTCTTTGGCTGACCGTGTTCCCGAAACCGTTTCTTCTACCCACACATCAATCTGGAAATCCCTCTGTTTGGCAAAACGATTTATCTCGAATCGCTGGTTCTCTACAGTCTGTTTATCAGTTGAAACCCGAATATATGCATATATCATATTTATATCATTAAATTTTCTATTAAATAAGAGATGCCAATCTAACTTATATTATCAGAGAAGGAAAGTTTCACCAAACCCCGTTGAGGTTTTCTAAGAAGAATTAAGTATCTCCAACTATTTAAGTTCAAGAACAGAGAAATTCACTTGATTTTTGTCTTTATAGGATAAAACAATTGTCTAATAGAATAAAAAAATCGTCTACAATAATAGTATATTCATCTGATAATCAGCAATATTAAATTATATATATATTTGTCATATTCAAGACGATTTTCGCAGCATAATAGATTTTTCTTCCATCCTTTTATCGGTTTGTTCACTTACTTTGCATCTGTTGACATAGTTGATACTGAAATAAAAAACACAGATATAGTATGAAAAACAAATTGCAAATAGTATGGAGCAGCATTGCTATAATAAGCGTATGTGCATGTAGTACGCCTTATACACAACCTGATGCCCCTATCAAAGAAGTTCCCTTCACCCAAGTTCATTTAGATGATAATTTCTGGACACCGCGCATCGAAACTAACCGCACCGTTTCCATCCCATCCGCTTTCAAAGAATGTGAAAAGAACGGCCGGTTCGATAATTTGCCATTGCGGGTGGTCTGATGAAAGGCGAACATCGCGGTGACTTTTCTTTCGACGATACCGATCCCTATAAAATTATAGAAGGAGCTTCCTACTCGTTAGCCGTAAAATATGATGAGAAACTGGATCACTACCTGGACAGTGTAATCCATATCATATCTGCCGCACAGGAACCGGATGGTTATCTTACTACCTGTGTAACCAATCAATGTACCCGTTTATCCGGTTGGTGGGGCACGCACCGTTGGGAAAAAATCAACAGTCACGAACTCTATAATAGCGGCCATTTGTACGAAGCCGCCGTTGCTCATTATCGCGCCACCGGAAAACGTACGTTACTGGATGTAGCTATCAAAAATGCCGATCTGGTATGTCAGGTCTTCGGACCCGGCGAAGGACAGATCCATCGTCCCAGCGGTCATCCTATCGCTGAGATGGCTCTTGTCAAACTATATAAGGTGACAGGTGATGAGAAATATTTGCAGACAGCCAAATATTTTGTAGAGGAAACCGGCAGAGGCTCTGACGGACATAAACTGAGCGAATATAGTCAGGATCACAAGCCCATCCTGCAACAAGACGAGATAGTAGGTCATGCCGTCCGTGCCGGATATCTCTACTCCGGAGTGGCAGATGTAGCCGCTTTGACTCATGATACCGCCTATTTCAATGCCTTAACCCGTATTTGGGAAAATATGGCCGGCAAAAAACTCTTTATCACAGGCGGAATCGGTTCTCGTCCACAAGGTGAAGGATTCGGTCCCAACTATGAACTGAATAATCACACAGCCTATTGCGAAACCTGCGCCTCTATAGCTAATGTGTATTGGAACCATCGTATGTTCCTCGCTACGGGAGATGCCAAATATGCGGATGTGCTGGAACGCGCGTTGTATAACGGAGTCATTTCGGGCGTATCACTCAGTGGTGACAAGTTCTTCTATGACAATCCGTTGGAATCCATGGGGCAGCATGAGCGCCAGCATTGGTTCGGATGTGCCTGCTGTCCGGGCAACATAACCCGTTTCGTGGCCTCGGTACCTTATTATATGTATGCTACTCAAGGCAATGATGTGTATGTCAATCTCTATATCCAAAGCAAGGCGGATATTGAAACGGAAAGCAATAAAATAAATGTGGAACAAACTACGGACTATCCGTGGAACGGAAAGATAAGTATTTCCGTCACTCCCGAAAAAGAACAGGAGTTTGCTTTGCGTGTGCGTATTCCCGGATGGGCACAAGACGCTCCCGTACCCACAGACCTCTACTCATTTACAGACAAGGCTCAGGCTTATAGCATTTCTGTAAACGGCTCCAAAGTCAATGCGAAGCAATATGACGGTTATGCCACCCTTGTACGCAACTGGAAAGCGGGTGATGTGGTTGAAATCAATCTTCCTATGGAGGTACGTCGTGTGAAAGCAAATGACCAAGTAGAGGATGATCATGGCAAACTGGCTATAGAACGGGGCCCTATTATGTTCTGTTTGGAAGGACAAGACCAAGCCGACAGTACTGTATTCAACAAATTCATCCCCGATGGTACTCCGATGGAGGCTTCTTTCCATGCTGATTTGCTGAATGGCGTAATAGTTTTGAACGGTACAGCCAAAGAAGTTGAAAGAAACGGCAATGTAAAAGACGTTCCATTCAAGGCAATTCCTTATTCTACATGGAACAACCGCGGTGCTGACCAGATGGCCGTATGGATTCCCGAAACAGCCGAGTGCGCTCGTCCTACTCCGGAACCTACCATCGCCAGCAAAGCACGTACTTTGATGATACAAGCCCCCATACAGAAAGACGCTCCTGAATCGGCTTCAGTGGAAACATGGGCATGGGGGGTAAATGACCAATGGGAACCCAAACGTTCATCGGATATCTCGAAACCTTACCACTATTGGTGGCTGAAGAACGGTACTGTCGAAACACTGGCTTATGAATTCGACCAGCTTTATACCGTATCGAACGTACAAGTGTATTGGTTGGATTTTGACCATTATGACGGAGATTTCCGTGTGCCGGAAAGCTGGAAACTATATTATAAAGAAGGCGAAAGTTGGAAAGAGGTAGAGGCGTTAACTGAATATACTGTAAAAAAAGATTGCTATAATAGTTTGGATTTCAACCCTGTCAAAACAAAGGGGCTTAAAATTGCAGCACAATTGCAGCAAGGAGCTTCGGGAGGGGTGATTGAATGGAAAGTAAACTAAGAATATAAACCTTTTAAATAAAACTGTATGATGAAAACACATGAGAACCGGGCCTTGTTCAGCAGGGCTTTGCTGAAGGCTACCACCTGTCTTTTCCTTACTGCGGGTGCAGGAGTCAGTAGTGTATGGGCAGCACCGGAAGAGAATGCCCAAGCAACCTCGATAGTACAACAAAGTAGCACTGTCAATGGTAAGATTACAGACGCAAATGGAGAACCCATCATTGGTGCCAGTGTTGTGATAAAAGGTACTACTAACGGAACTATAACCGACTTCGACGGTAACTTTATGCTGGAAGTTCCTGCTAAAGCTACTTTAGTTGTATCCTATGTGGGATATAAAACGCTAGAGGTCTCTGTAAACGGAAAAAAAACACTTAACATCAATTTGAAGGAAGACACAGAAATGCTTGATGAAGTAGTAGTGGTAGGTTACGGTACTCAAAAGAAAGCTACACTAACCGGTTCTGTTTCACAGGTAGGTGGTGAAGAACTGAAGAAAGTGGCTGCAACAAATCTTACTAATACACTTGCTGGAAAAACAGCAGGTGTCATTGCTAATACACGTTCGGGCGAACCGGGTGAAGATAACGCTGACATTCTTATCCGTGGTAAAGGAACTCTAGGAAGTACCTCCCCTCTTATTGTCGTCGATGGTATTGCCGACCGGTCATTCAGTCATCTCAATCCCGAAGATATTGAATCTATCTCTATATTGAAAGATGCCTCAGCAGCTATTTATGGTGCAGTGCCGCTAATGGAGTAATCCTGGTTACAACCAAACGCGGTACAGAAGGAAAAGTCAAAATCAACTATAGTGGTAATGTATCTTTCTCCCAGCCAACCCGCATCCCTGAAATGTTAGATTCCTACCAATATGCCACCTATGTAAATGAATACGATGCCGGACACGGTGAAGCCGCCACCTACTCTGCCGAAGCATTGGGTATGATTCAAAGTGGTGAAGATAAATCCGCTATCCTAATACAGACTGGTGGAGTGAAGTAGCCAAAGACTGGGCTACCAAAACTCAACATAGCTTGGCTATCAGTGGTGGTAATGACAAAATATCTTTCTATACCTCGGCACAATACATGTATCAAGACGCTATTTACAAGAAAGGTGTACAAGACTATAATCAATATCAGTTTACTACCAATCTTGATGCAAAAATTACGAAAGCAATAAAATTCAGCATGGATATTTTAGGCAGGCAGGAAGTCAGGAATCGTGGTGTATATTCTACAGAAGATCTGTTTGGCTATTTTCTTACTACTAATCCGATGGCAGCTCCTTATTATCCTAACGGTCTGTTGCGTGTAGGCTATGATGGAGTAACCAACAATGCCGCTGTAAAAGTAACTGATATACCGGGTACTAACAAAACGACATACAGTACTCTTAACCTAAAGCCAAGACTCCGTATAGACTTAGACGTCATTACCAAAGGATTATATGTAGAGGGTTATGCCGCACTGGACTTTCATTTTAATGATGGAAAACAGATAAACAATCCTTATGATGTTTACCAATATGACGCAGCAACAGATTCCTATATCAACAGACGTGATGCCACAGGTTCCATCAGTGTTAACCAATGGTTCAACAAAGATAAAACCATTACCTTGAATGCCCGTTTAGGATATAGTCACGATTTTAAAGGTGGACATCATGTAGATGCTTTTATAGCTTACGAACAAAGTAAATACGATTATACCGGTATTTCTGCCTATCGTACAAATTATTTATCAACAACTATTCCTGAAATCTTCGCCGGAAGCGATGTAGCTAAAGACAAGGATAATAGTGGAAGTTCGAATGTAACAGCTCGTCAAAACTATTTCGGTCGTATCAATTATGCCTACAAAGACAAATATCTGGCAGAATTTACAATGCGCTATGATGGTTCTATGAATTTTGCTCCGGGACATCGTTGGGGAGCTTTTCCGGCGTTTTCTTTAGGTTGGGTGATGTCAGAAGAAGAATTCTTCCAACCCTTGAAAAATGTAGTAAGTTTCTTCAAAGTAAAAGGTTCATGGGGTATGATGGGTAATGATAATGTAACTGCTTATCAGTATATGTCGCAATACAAATTCATTGATTTAAACAATACCAGCTCCATGTGCTTCGGTGATGAAGTAGTAAAAGCAATTTATGAATCACGTACAGCCAACCCTTTAATTACTTGGGAAAAAGCAAAAACCTGGAATCTAGGGTTTTCTTCACAATTCCTTGATGGTAAGTTCGGATTGGATTTGGATTATTTCCAATCACGCCGTAATGACATTTTGATTACCCGTAATGCTTCTATCCCTACCTATTCGGGGTTAGTTCTTCCAGCCGAAAATTTGGGTAAAGTAAAAAATCACGGTCTAGAACTCATTGCAACCTATCGTGACCATTCTGGTGATTTCTCATGGGGAATAACAGGAAATTTCACTTATGCCAATAACAAAGTAGTATACGAAGATGAAGCTGCTTCCACTCCAGAATGGCAACGTCGTACCGGTCATCCTATTGACGGAATGGTACTATATAAAGCATTAGGAATCTATCAAACACAAGAACAGGTAGATAACACACCTCACATTGCAGGTGCCAAACCCGGTGACTTAATTTATCAAGATACCAATGGAGATGGAAATATTACCTGGGATGATGCTATACGTTTAGATAAATCGGCCACACCTAAAATAATCTTCGGTCTGACCCTGAACGGAGCATGGAAAGGTTGGGATCTGAATGTATTTTTCCAAGGACAAGCCGATGCAGAGCAATTGGTTCAACCGACCATGAATATGGCAACCGATTTCTATGAAGGACGCTGGATAGAAACAAATACAGCAGAACAAAATGCTGCTGCCAAATGGCCGCGTGCATTCATCAAGCAGACATATGGTGACGCATGGAATGGTGTAGCCTCTACATGGTGGTTACGTGACGCTTCCTTCGTTCGTCTGAAATCTATAGAATTAGGATACACACTACCCAAAATGTGGACTAAAAGCATAGGTATTGAGAATGCACGTATTTATGTTAATGGTAACAATCTTTTTACCATTGATGGTATGAAAATATGTGATCCAGAGGCCGGTATGTTCAAAAACACAGATGGTTATGTGGTGGAGTCCGGTGGAGTCAGAGGTTACCCTCTCCAACGCATGATTACAGTCGGAGCTAATGTTACATTCTAATGACCTATAAAACTAAAGTACAAAATGAAAAAACATATATTACTTTGTGCAGCACTTGCACTTTCAAGTTTCGGACTTCCTTCTTGTTCAGATATTTTAGATCAAAAACCACTAGACTCATACACAGATACAGCTGTTTGGGGTGATTTGAGCCTGGCGGAAAGTTTCTTAAACTACTGTTATTTACGAGTGGAAGCAGAAAATACAAACGGCGTAATGTTCTGTAATTATACAGATGAAACCTATCATATGCACGACTATGGAACAAGTACCTATACACAAGGCCGTGCTTCATGTGACAACTATAATACCGGGTGGACTGAAGGAAAAGGAAATACGTGGTCACATTATTATGGCGGCATTAAATTATGCAACCAATTATTGGAAGACATCATGGATACGCCTGCCAATACCGATAGTGAAAAAGAATGGAAAAATCAGATAATCGGCCAGGGCTACTTTTTACGCGCCTACTACTATCATATGCTATATAGTGTCTATGGACGTATTCCATTGATTGACCATACTTATGACTTGGATTCTGAATTCAAAGAGGAACGTGCAGATATGGATGATGTAGCTGATTTTATTGTTGCTGATTGTGATAAAGCTGCTGAATTACTTCCCACAGTCTATAAAGATGCAAGTGATTTTGGGCGTGCAACCAAAGGGGCGGCCCTTGCTTTAAAAGGCCGAGTATTGCTTTATAAAGCAAGTCCCTTATTCGGTACTCCCTCTAGAGAAAAATGGCAGGCGGCAGCAGATGCAAACAAAGCAGTCATCGATATGAATATCTATTCTTTAAAACAAGTTTCGAATAGTGATGAATATGCAGATCTGTTCTTCGATTCCAAAAATCCGGAAGTAATTTTCGAAAAACTTTATGATGAAAAAGGAATTGCAGGAAGTAGTGCCAGCCTAGTTATGCAAGCTCCTGCCGGACCTGGTAACGGATATGAAGGCTGGAGTACGTGGCAACCCACTTACGAAATAGTAGAACTCTTCCAGAATGCTGATGGTACACCTTATAAACCGGCAGAAACCAAACCATTCACGATTTTACAAACCACAATTGACCCTGACTCTGGAGAAGCCACACAAAAAGAAGTCACTATACAGGCATCAGATGTAAACCCATGGGAAGGTAGAGAAATCCGTCTGAAAGCAAATATTCTCTATGATGGTATGCTGTGGGGATACGGAGATTCAAACCGTGAAATCGAATTATTTGAAGCCGGAGCAAAAGGGGTCATTCCGGGTAAAGATTCACGTACAGGAGAAACTTGGTGGAACGGTACAAAAACTGGATATAATATGCGAAAGTTCTTATCTTCTCATATTAATTTTTATGACGATACGGTAGTAGATACTACCCCATGGTTCTTCATCAGACTGGCAGAAGTCTATTTGAACTATGCTGAATGTCAGATAGAGCTAGGTAACAATGCCGAGGCTCTAAAATACATCAACCTTATCAGAAACCGTGCGTTATTACCGGATGCCACAGGCAAAGACATACGGACTGAATATGAATATGAACGCACTGTAGAATTGATGTTCGAAGGACAACGATTCTTTGACTTACGCCGCTGGAAGAAAATGGAAGAAACATATTCCAAAGAACATTGGCCTACCGGATTAAAAATTTATAAATTGCAGAATGGAACCAAAATATATTATCATAACCCAGAAGCCGTACAGCAACGTAATTTCGATGCCTCAAAAAATTATTGGTGGCCTATCCCACGTTACGAGTTAAACAAATCAACGTTACTAGATGCCGCACCGTATGAATAAAAAATAGTATTTCTTGATTATTATATATTACAGGAACGGAAAATAAAAACCGTTCCTGTTTTCAAAAAAAGTAATTATATATGAATAAACATACCTTCTTTTTATTTCTGGCAATAATAATCACTTCCTGTTCCAACGCACAAAGAAACAGCGATATCCCTCTACCCTCCGGCAAGTCCATCTATATCCCCAAGGAGCTTCAAGGCATGGATTTACAGAATCCGGCAAGTCAGTGGAGTTATCACCGTATGGCATACACCGAGAACTTCGTCATCTTCTGGGAGAAGGGCTTCGGCAATGACCTCAGCAACCCACCACAGCTGGAGGGGCATTCCATGAAGGTGGATCTGCCCGGTCTGAAGGAGAAGCTGGAAAACTTCTACGCTTATTTCTACCACACGCTGCAGTTTGCCAGGCAAGGCTCGAAATGTGATAAATACCGCATGATGGTCATGATAAACTATTCCCTGGAAGGCACTGCCTACGGAGGGGATTACGACGGGCAGATCGGTGCGCTCTGGATCACCCCCAACCGGGTACAAGATGAGAAATTGAATTGTATCGCGCATGAACTGGGGCATAGCTTCCAGTCACAAATCACCTGCGACGGTCAAGGAGAAGCTTGGGGTGGTTGCGGCTTTTTCGAGATGACTTCACAATGGATGCTCTGGCAAGTAAATCCTGACTGGATGACCGATGAGAAATATCATTGGGATGCGTTCAAAACCCTTACACACAAAGCTTATCTGCATTTGGATAATATTTATCATTCACCATATGTGCTTGAATACTGGGGAATCCGGTACGGTCTGCCTTTCATAGCCGAACTGTACCGCCAGGGAAAACGTGGGGAGGACCCTGTCATTACCTACAAACGGCTGAACAGTCTTGGACAGAAAGAGTTCTGTGACGAGATGTTCGACGCCTGTCGCCATTTTGTCAACTGGGATTTTAAGCGGGTATGGAAAGAGACACGCCCGTACGCAAACCAATACACTTGCAAAATGAATCCATCTGAAGAGGGATGGTACCGGGTTGCACCCGAAAACTGTCCTGAGAATTATGGTTTCAACGCAGTTCCCCTCTCCGTTCCCCAGCCGGGAAGTGCCGTGGAAGTGGAGTTCCTTGGGGAGGCAGGTAGGGAGGGTTACAATTCCGTCCACCCGGAGAAAGCCGGCTGGAGATACGGTTTTGTCGCTGTCACTCGGGAAGGAAAATCCGTTTACGGAGAAATGGGAAACAACACGGAAGGAGTGGTGAAGTATATTGCTCCCAAGGATGTACCGTTGGCCCACTTGTGGTTGGTTGTCATGGGGGCTCCGACGGAACACTGGATGAATCCCATATCCGGGGAAAAAGATGCACAATGGCCTTATAAAATAAAAATAACCGGCAGTTTCCTACTCACCTCGGCAAATTGAAAGATTCATCTGGAATCCTTACTTTTTCTTCGAATTTTCTCTTTTCTTTCTCAGAAAAGTAGTAATCTTGCATAAGATTTAGAAATAAGAAGAAAATACTATGAAAAGACTAGTCCTATTGCTATTGAACTTACTGATGCCGATGATTCTGTTTGCTGCGTCCAATGACCTCTGTTTCCGTCATTTTTCTGTAGAAGACGGACTATCATCCAATTCGGTACGTGCTTTAATGCAAGATAAATACGGTTTTCTATGGATAGGAACGGATGAAGGACTGAACCGCTATGACGGTACTACTGTAAAACTCTATAGACTGAAAGATAGGGGAGCTAATGAAGCTATTTCATCTTTATACAGCACCCTCAACAAGATATGGATAGGTACAGACGAAGGCATATATATCTATGATTACGAAACAGAAGATATAATGCCTTTTGTACTGGCCACCTCCAAAAATATCCATATTGAAACAAATACGAACCATATTGTCGAAGATAAAGACAAAAACCTATGGTTCACTACGGTAGGACAAGGAATATTCAAATACAACACCATCACCAACCACTTGGAGCAATACGAATTTAAAAACGCAAATGGTTTAATGGCAAGTGTGCTGGTGGATAGTGAAAACCAAATATGGGCCATTACCAATTGGGGAAACTCAGGTCTTTTCAAACTGAATAAAGCAGAAAATAAATTCGAGACTTTTCCGCTCTCCTATGAAAGCGGAAAGCATGACTCAAACGCATTGGTCATGTTGGAAGACTCGGAACATACACTGTGGTTAGGAACCTGGGAGTGTGGTTTGCAAAAAATCGATAAATACAGCGGAAAGGCCACTACTTATCTGCATCCGACAGACGGAAAAGGTGCCACCCATATTCATTCTATCATGGAATATGCCCCTCACCAGCTACTCATAGGCTCGGATGACGGGCTTCTGTTATTCAATACCATTACAGAGGAATATCAATTGTTTACAGAAGATGAAACAAACCCACATTCATTGTCCAACCGTTTTGTTTATCCTATTATAAAAGATCATGAAGGTGGAATATGGATCGGAACTTACTATGGAGGAGTAAATTATATCTCACCCAATACTGGACAATTCGAAAGTTTTGTCCACTCACGTTTCTCCAATTCTGTTAACGGAACAGTCATCGGACGGTTCTGCGAAGACTCTAACGGAGATGTATGGATCGCTTCGGATGACGGAGGGTTAAACCGCTTTTCTCCCAAAAATAGAAAATTTTCCCATTATTTGCCCTTGGAGGGAAAAAACAGTCTGTCCTATCACAATGTACATGCACTTTGTATGGACGGTGATAATTTATGGATCGGTACTTATACTGGAGGGGTAAACGTATTAAATCTGCAAACGGGAACTTTTAAAACATATTCTGCCTATCAGGATAATCCCGCCTCACTGGACGGAACCAGTTCTTATGCCATATTCAAAGACAGAAAAGAGAGAATATGGGTCACCTCCATGTCCGGAGTAAATCTATATAACCGGGAAAAAGATAATTTCACCCGAATTAAATACTTGGACGCACTGACCATTGACATTGACCAGGATACCAAAGGAAATCTCTGGTTCTCCACCCAAGGCAAGGGATTATTTAAATACCATCCAGAAAAACAGATATGGAAGAACTATATACATGACCATAAAAATCCGAACTCACTGGCAAACAACCAAGTGAACTGTGTACTGATTGACACAAACGGAGAGATGTGGGTGGGAACCATGAACGGGCTCTGCAAATACAATGCGGAAGAAGATGCATTCGAAACTTTACCTCTTGAAATTCCCAGTCACAATATATGCAGCATCATCGAAGACCAACGCATATTGTGGCTCACCACCACCAAAGGGCTAGTGCGTTACACCCCTGGAGAAGGTTGCCGAGTATTTACTAAAAGCGACGGACTGCAAAGTGAACAATTCCTACCTAATGCTGCCTTAAAAGCATCGGATGGAAAAATTTATATCGGCTCGGTAAACGGATTTAATGCTTTCTACCCCCATCAGATTAAGACAAATGTGATGCTTCCTCCAGTAATCATTACAGAACTGGAAATAGATAATAAGGAAATCCAAACTGGAAACAAACTGCTTCCAAAATCTCTCAACCAGTTGGAAGAACTGGAGCTATCCTATAAAGAAAATGCATTCAGCTTGCTTTATGCCTCTTTAAGCTATTGCACCCCCAATAAAAACAAATACGCCTATAAACTGGAAGGATTTGACAAAGACTGGAACTATGTAGGCTCCCAGAATAAGACCACTTACACCAATTTGCCCGCAGGAACCTATCTTTTCAAAGTAAAGGCGACCAATAATGACGGAATATGGAATGAAAAAGGAACCAGTCTGAAAATCACCATCCACCCTCCTTTCTATTGGTCCACCGCTTCCAAACTGCTCTATTTTGTATTGGTTTGCATAGCTTTCGGATTCGTCATCCGCTTCATCATCAAACGGACAGAGAAGAAACATACGGCTGAAATAAACAAACTGAACGCCAACAAGGAAAAAGAAGTACACGAAGCCAAAATCAAGTTCTTCACCATGATAGCCCACGAAATACGCACACCGGTATCCCTTATCATAGGACCTTTGGAGAAAATAATGAAATCCCCCGTGTCCCTGCCGTCTACAGTACGCGACGATCTAAATATTATTGACCGTAACAGCCAGCGTCTGCTGTTCCTGGTAAACCAATTGCTGGATTTCCGGAAGGTGGAACAGGAAGGAATGAAAATGAAGTTTGCTTCCCAAAATATCCACCAACTGCTCAAAGCGGTTTGTGAACGTTTCGAACCTTTCATCGCCCAACATGGAGCACGGCTTACTGTGGAATATCCTGAAGCAGATTTCACAGCTATAGTAGACAGTGAAGCGGTAACCAAACTAGTCAGCAACCTGTTAACCAATGCCAGTAAATACACAAAAGATGAAGTTACTCTTACCTGTATCGTACAGCCGGAACAACATACTTTTATAATCCGAGTGACAGATAACGGCATAGGGATCAGCAAAGAAGAACAAAAGAAGATATTCCATCCGTTCTATCAGGCTATGGATAACAAGCCGGGAACAGGTATCGGCCTCAGCATTGTCAAAAGTATTGTAGAATCACACAATGGCTGCATTGAAGTGGAATCCGAAGTGAACAAAGGGTCATCTTTTATCGTAACACTGCCTGTAGAACAAGCACAAGTCCTGCCACAGGATACGGGCACATCACTATTGAACAACCCAGCCATTCCCGAAGGAATCTTGCAAGAGGACCTCTCCGGTTCTCCTATCAAACATAAACCAACCATGCTGATTGTGGATGATAATGAGGAAATGTTGAATTTCCTTTCGAGTAGTCTGGCTGATAAATACAGCATACTTACCGCAGAAGACGGTATAGAAGCATTAAATAAACTCAAAGAAAACGAAGTGACACTCATTGTAAGCGACTGGATGATGCCACGCATGGACGGAGTGGAATTCTGCAAAGCGATAAGGACTAACCAAACTACCAGTCATATACCCTTCATCCTGCTAACGGCCAAGACAGATACCAACTCCAAGATAGAAGGTATGGATTGTGGTGCAGATGCCTACATAGAGAAACCTTTCTCCATGCAATACTTGGAAGCATGTATCAAGAATCTGGTAGACTTGCGTAATCTGCTGCGTCAGAAATTCTCGAAGATGCCGCTGGTTCCGCTGAACAGCATTGCCAATAATTCTATGGACGACAAGTTCCTTACCCGCATGAATGAAATCATAGAAGAGAATTTCTCCAATCCGGAATTATCCGTAGATTTCCTGGCCGAAAAGTTGTGTATCAGCCGTTCGGGTCTGTTTGCCAAAATTAAAACATTGGCCAATATCACCCCTAATGAACTGATTCAAGTGGTACGTTTGAAAAAAGCAGCGATCTTGCTAGCAGAAAACAAATACCGCATTAATGAAATCTGTTATATGGTAGGATTCAATAATCCGTCTTATTTCTCCAAATGTTTCCAGAAACAGTTCGGCATGAAACCGGGGGAATTTGTAAACGGGAAAAGAGAAGAATAAAAACTAATCAAAAATCATTCCCTAAAAATAAAAAATCCGGTTTCCCCTTTTCAGAGAAACCGGATTCATGATGAACGAGTGATTTTATTTCAATCAATAATTATTCTTCTTCACTTCGAAATAAGCTTGCGGATGCAGACATGCAGGACATACTTCAGGAGCTTCCGTACCTACATAAATGTAACCGCAGTTACGGCACTGCCATACAGTTTCTTCCGCTTTCTTGAATACTGTGCCTTCTTCCACATTCTTCAATAAAGCCAGATATCTTTCCTCATGCCCCTTTTCAGCTTCAGCGATTCTGCGATACATAGTAGCGATAGCAGGAAAACCTTCCTGATCGGCCACATCAGCAAAGTGAGGGTAATCAGTAGTCCATTCTTCATTTTCACCGGCAGCCGCAGCTTTTAAATTCTCCATAGTGGTACCAATGATACCTGCAGGATAGCTGGCAGTGATTTCTACCATACCACCTTCCAACCATTTAAACATACGTTTCGCATGTTCCTTTTCCTGATCAGCTGTTTCAGTAAAAATAGCAGCAATCTGTTCATAACCTTCTTTCTTTGCTGTACTTGCAAAGTAAGTATAACGCATTCTAGCCTGTGACTCACCTGCAAATGAAGTCAGCAAATTTTTTTCTGTCTGTGTACCTTTTACGCTCTTAGCCATAATAATTAGTTTTATTAGTTAGTTATTATTCAATCATCTTTTGTTAATACAAAGATATATCTTTTATTCCAAAATTGTATTCATTACAATTATATTTTTATATTTAATTAAACGTTCACTTTATATAAAAAAAACAAGAACACCTATATTTGTGTTCACAACAACATTAACATTTTTCATTATGAAAAGCATCATCAAATTATTCACTTTTCCCCTCCTTACTATAATAGGATTTAATTCGTGTGCGTCCATACCGTTAAAGGTCGGAGAATCTGAAAACAACTCCACTTACACTGTCAGCTATCTGTTTGAACATGACGGTTGCAAGGTATATCGTTTTTACGATAAAGGAAATTACGTTTACTTTACTACGAGAGGAGATGTAACCAGTATCACAAATGATTCTACCGCCCAACGCACCATTACTATCAACAAAACACCCTATGAATAACAAAAATACGAATTTAAATAGAATAATACCTTAATTTATACATTAATTTTATCTACTTTTGCAACTCGTTTAAAATCATAGCATAAAGTAGTTGACAAATGAAAGCATTTGAATTCAAGCCGAAGCTCTTCACTACCCTACAGAATTATTCAAAAGAGAGCTTCATGGCCGACCTTATGGCCGGAATTATCGTAGGTATTGTTGCACTTCCACTAGCTATCGCATTTGGTATCGCTTCGGGAGTTTCTCCAGAAAAAGGCATCATCACTGCTATTGTAGCAGGATTTATCATCTCTTTATTAGGAGGAAGCAAAGTACAAATAGGCGGACCTACCGGAGCATTTATCGTAATTATCTATGGTATCATCCAAGAATACGGCATCAGCGGATTAACAGTAGCAACTCTTATGGCAGGAGTACTCCTTATTTTATTAGGTGTATTCAAGCTGGGAGCTGTTATCAAATTTATTCCTTATCCCATTATTGTAGGATTTACCAGTGGTATTGCCGTCACCATTTTTACGACACAGATTGCCGATATCTTCGGACTGAACTTCGGAGGAGAAAAAGTACCGGGAGACTTTATAGGCAAATGGATGATTTATTTCCGTCATTTTGATACTGTTAATTGGTGGAACGCCATTGTCAGCATAGTCAGTGTCCTGATCATCGCACTGACTCCCCGATTCTCAAAAAAGATCCCAGGCTCGCTGATTGCCATCATTGTAGTGACTATTGCCGTATACCTGATGAAGACATACGGCGGAATCACTTGCATCGACACCATTGGCGACCGTTTTACCATTCAGTCACAGTTGCCGGATGCAGTAGTACCCAAATTAAATTGGGAAGCTATCAAGAATTTATTTCCGGTTGCCATCACCATCGCTGTACTGGGAGCCATAGAATCTCTGTTGTCTGCTGCCGTAGCCGATGGTGTCATTGGTGACCGCCACGATTCAAACACGGAACTGATAGCCCAGGGCGCAGCCAATATTATCGCTCCACTGTTTGGCGGTATTCCTGCTACAGGAGCCATCGCACGTACCATGACCAATATCAACAACGGTGGAAAATCACCTGTTGCAGGTATCATTCATGCAGTCATTCTGTTGCTGATTCTCTTGTTCCTGATGCCTCTGGCACAATATATCCCGATGGCCTGTCTGGCAGGTGTATTGGTGATTGTTTCTTATAACATGAGCGGCTGGCGTACTTTCAAGGCGTTGCTGAAGAATCCGAAATCAGACGTCACCGTACTACTGATCACTTTCTTCCTGACTGTTATCTTTGATTTAACCGTAGCTATTGAAGTAGGTTTGCTCATTGCCTGTGTATTGTTCATGAAACGTGTCATGGAAACAACAGAAATATCGGTTATCAAAAATGAAATCGACCCCAATAATGAATCCGATCTGGAAGTGCACGAAGAACATCTCATGGTTCCCAAAGGTGTGGAAGTATATGAAATCAATGGTCCCTACTTCTTTGGTATCGCTACCAAGTTTGAAGAAATCATGTCCGAACTGGGCGACCGTCCCAAAGTACGGATTGTACGTATGCGTAAAGTACCATTCATTGACTCTACCGGTATTCACAACCTGACTAATCTATGTGAAATGTCTAAAAAAGAAAATATTCAGATTGTGCTTTCGGGAGTGAATGAAAAAGTGCATCAAATTCTTGAAAAATCAGGATTTAATGAATTACTGGGAAAAGAAAATATCTGTCCTAATATTAATGTAGCACTGGAAAAGGCGAAGGGCATTATAGAAAAATAAAACGGACTACTCTATTAAAAGAATTTATCTATGGAAAAGAGGATACTCCCGATAGCTGGAATATCCTCTTTCTCATCTAAATACTTCAGGTTGGTACTACTCCACCAAAGAGTGGCATGAATAGAATGCCAATATCCGTTCTTTCAGTAAATAGGTATATTTAGCTTGTGAGCGTTGGGACAACGCATCTGCTAATTTCATTTTTATCTCATTATACTCATATACAGCCGACTTTCCAGCCATATACTTCTCTAACGCATACCGATGCGCCTCCCGATTGGCAGCTACCGCTTTGGTAGTAGATTCGTATTTCTCAAAAGCTGCCAACGCATCCATATATGCTTTCTCAATATCCTTATAGAGACTTTTCTTTTCATTTTCCAATGACAAGCGGGCATTATTCTCTTCCAAACGCGCTGTTTTTACCTGATTCCTCGTAGAGAAGCGGTCAAAAAGAGGGATGCTTAATGTGAAATAAATGCTTTTCTGCATATTGTTTTTAAACTGCTGATAAAAAGACGGATTCATTGCACGACGAGAATAATAGTAACCGGTATTGATTCCGGCACCCCAAAAAAGCTGTGGGTAATATCCCGACTTGACAACTTTTGTACTTTTCACTTTACTCTGCAAAGAATAATGAGCTTGCTTTATCTGAGGCATACAGCTTAATGCCGAGGCGTAAATCCCCTCAGGAGTGACAGACTCCATAGAAACTATACTTTCATCCAAAGAATCTACATCAAAATACTCCTCACCCTTCAACTCCATCAATTGCATCAAGTCAAGAAAAGAAAGCCGCAGCGAGTTCCTAGCTTCAGTAGCTACCAGCTCATCATCAGCCAATTGAGCTTTCACATCATATAATTGAGACTGCGGAACTTTTCCATTCTCTATCAAAATCCGTGTTCTGATTTCTTGTTCTTTTGTCAACCGGATTTGTTCTTGAGCGATACGATAGATTTCTTTATTCAACAGTATCTGAAAATAATAGTTAGTTACATTGAGTGACAAATTGTTTTCTATCAATTCCTTATTTGCCTCAGCCGCCAATATATCGAATTTATTCCGGGTAATGGATGCACTTGTTTTGAATCCGGTAAAAAGAGGCATTTCAGCACTGGCAGAGAATGAAGAATTTTGTATGTTGCTATCTTCATACGTATTATCCTGATTCAAGGCCCTGCCAAAAGAAAAACGTTGTGAAGCTCCTACATTCAGGTCGGGCAGAAAACTGCTCTTCAGCGTATTTCTCTCTACTTTCAAACTTTTAATCCGGTTTTGACTCTGCTTCACCTCTATATTGTGCAGTATGGCATAATCTATACATTCTTTGAGACTCCACTTCTTATTTTGTGCTTGTATATTCGCTATAAATACGATGGCTGCAACAGCTGCAACTATTAACTTTTTCATACTGCTCATTCTTTAACCTATTTCATCAAACTGTTCCTTCCATAAACGATGATACATCCCATTCGAATTGAACAATTCTTCATGAGTACCTGCCTCGATTACTTGCCCCTTATCAATCACCACAATCTTATCAGCATTCTTCACTGTACTCAACCGATGAGCAATCACGATAATCGTTTTCCCCTTCCGTGCCAATGCATCTAATGTCTGCTTTACATAGCGTTCGGAAATAGAATCAAGCGAAGACGTTGCCTCATCGAAAATAAGTATCTCCGGTTCCTTATACAAAGCACGCGCTATGGCAAGCCGCTGCCGCTCGCCACCCGACAAGGATGCACCATGTTCACCGATATAAGTCCGGTAGTCCTTAGGCAAACCATCTATAAAGTCCTTCAAGCCAAGTTGTTCTGTCAAATCTACAATTTTCTTCATGTCCGGATGCAAGTCGCCTACCGCTATATTCTCTGCAATGCTGCCGGCAAATAATTCAATCTGTTGAGGTACTGTTCCCACCCGGCGACGAAGGCTGCGATTGTCTATTTGCGCAATATCATAATCGCCTATGCGAATGCGACCCTCCTGTATAGGATAAATATGCTGTAACAACGAAATCAAAGTCGTCTTGCCCGACCCGCTTTCTCCCACTATGGCAGTAGTCTTCCCCTTTTCTATCTTCAACCCAATTCCTTGAACACATCCTTGCGCGAACCATAGCGAAACGAAACATTCTCAAACGTAATATCGCCTACCATATCCGGTTCTAATATTATCTTTTGATTATTATCCTGTTCGCGTTCCAAGTCCATAATCTGGAATAAGCGGTCGGCGGCAATCAGTGCATCCTGAATAGTCTGATTGGAAGAAATCAGCGAGCCGATAGGAGAAATTACATAACCAACCAAGGAATAAAACACCATCAGAGCGCCGGGTGTCAACTCCTGATCGACCACCAAAATACTTCCTAACCAAAGAACGGCAATCGTAATGCCGGTAGATACAAACTGAATACCGCCTTGCGCCATAATGGATCCATAAATACTGCGATACGTATTCTTTAATAAATGTACAAAACGAGTTTCCGTTTTCAAATTGGCATATTCCTCTATACCGAATCGTTTGATAGTAGAAATAGAATTAAGAGACTCCACCAATTGCGCTTCCAAATCAGCACTACTTTCCATAATACCGCGCTGATATTTCCGGTTCAATTTATTAAATCCCCAGAAAATAAGCAAGAATAAGGGGGCAGACACTAATGTAATCAATGCCAGCTCCCAGGAATAAACGAACATAAGGCACACAGAGAAGACAAGAATCATGATATTAACCACCAGATCCAACGAAACATTATTGATAAAATTACGGATTTTCACCGCATCATTGACGCGTGAAATAATTTCACCTACGCGCATCGTATCAAAGAATTGCTGAGGTAAAGTCAGCAGATGCTTATAATATCCTAAAATCAATGCCGCATCAATCCGTTGTCCGGTCTTTAAAGCCAGAATACTTTTCATTGCTCCGATAAAAGTCCGCAATAGCAGGATGACCAGCATGATCACTCCCATGAGATTGAGTAAATTGATATTTTTATCCACCAATACATAATCTGTAATTTTACCTACATAGATGGAAGTGGATAATCCCAAAATGCTATAATAAGCGCACCAAACACGGCTTGTAGCATCACGCTTTTGTGAGGAGCCAGCAGAGAAAAGAACTTCTTTGTCATACCGGTTTTCATGTTTCCGGTCTTGAAAGTTTCTTCCGGTTCCAATAACACCAGTACACCGGTCCACATTTTCTCAAATTCCTGATTGGTCACGCGATGCATCCGCCCGTCACCCGGATCCATATACTCTATGTATTCTTTCTTTTTCTCCACCTTATATATCACTACAAAATGCTGAAGCTGCTCGTGCACGATGACATGGGCAATAACAGGTTTAGGAACAATATACAATGCCTCAAACTTAGCCCGCACTCCTTTAGCTGACAAGCCCAGCTTATTAGCAGCCTCTATCAACCCCAAAATATTCGTTCCTTTTTGATCGGTAAACGCATATTGGCGGATACGTGCAATGGGAAATTGCAAACCATAATAGGCACATACGGAAGCCAGACAAGCCGCTCCGCAATCTGTAATATCAAACTGTTTTATTTTAATACCTTTCTTGCTCATCATTGAATATTTATAAATGAATTGTAGAATCAAAATTTAGCTATCATCGCATTATTCTCATATTGTTTGGGATTCGCCCAATCGTCTATCTTTTGGTAGAGCAAATCGAAAAGCGATCGCCACGTTATCATAAAATGGGCACTGACGGTCATTCCCTTCTTTAATATTCCTTTCTGTCCGCTTTTCAGCATAAGATAGTTCCGCTCCATTTGACATTTCACTTTATAGAATGAGTTTCCCTGACTGTCGGTTAGGAAGTCTGATGAAATTTCGGTCACTTTGCCGGGTAATGTTCCCCATTCATTATAATTAAATGATTCCACCTGTACATTGACCGGCATTCCCAAACTCATAAAACCGATATTTCGAGGAGTAACATATATCTCCATACACAGTGTGGAATCCGGGCTGATAACTGCCAATGACTGTCCTGCCTGTATACTGCTTCCCCTGTATATGCCGGAAAATTGATCAATGGTTCCACTTATCGGACTACGAACTATATAGAGTTCTTTATCTTTCAACTCTTGCTTCAGTGTAGTATTCATTTCGCTACGAGAATTACGATACGTATTCAGATCTGCCTGCCACGTACTCAACTGGCTTTGTATCAATGAAGCCAGTTCATTTTGCCGGCTTTGATATTGAAAATAATATTTATCATATTCTTCTTCTGAAATCACTTTCTTATCAAACAGGTTTTTATTGCGCTTATACTCTTTTTCTGCCTGTGCCAAAGAGGTTTCCAGTTCTTTTTGCTTTTTGATAAAATAGGTATATTCCTGTTGACGTACCGGAGAATGAAACCTGGCAGGACATTCGCCTTTTGCCAGATAAGCCAAATCTGACAAATGTGCTTCATAGTCATTCAGGCGATTCGTTTGATAATTGATTTTATAATCGGAGTTATTGGTGCGGAAGCGGAGGAGTACATCGCCTTTATTCACTTGATCGCCTTCGCGCACATAAACTGAATCTATTAATTCTGTGATAGACGATTTTATTTCAGTTTTTTCAGTAACCGGCCTTACTACTCCACTGCCTTGCACAGAGATATCTACATAGATAAAAGGCAATGCAATCATAACGGCAGTCACGGCTGCCAATACTATCCAATAGATAATTTGGGATTTTGCGGTGTGTTGATAGATGTATGTTTCAATACTGTTCTCTATCCATTCATTTGGTAATAACATAACATTTCTACTTTTACTGATTCATGCAGCAAAAGTAGAATGAAAGAAAAAAGATATGTGTTATCGAATTGTTATCTTTAGGTTAATATCTATAAGTTTATACAGAAAAGATTCAGTGTTGACATGTTTTCAACACTGAATCTTTATTTAGAATGCACTATAGACAATTCCAATGATACCATTAATGCTTTTGAAACGATATCAAGCGTCTTTATTTTTTCTATATATCAATATGACATTATAAAAAAGTCCTATTATATAGATAATTATAAATGCTTGCACACTAGTTATCTCAAATACAAACTGTTTCGTTTTAAAATAAACAATCATCAAATTCACTAGTTGCATGGAAATAAATAGTATGACAAAATTCTTTGTATATAGTTTAATTCTACTCATTTTTTAATGGATTATACAATTGATTTAGTGGATATTCTTTAGCTTATCTCAATATATCACACTATGCATTTTTTGCTATCTCAATTAACAAGCGCAATTATTAAAATAAAACATTAGTTTCACAATTGCAATACCAAATTACTCTACTATAAGCAAAAGAGTACATACACTCCATACATTGCACAGGCCCCATAAAATGCTTTACCTATTTTATGTCCCAATTCTCTACCTTCTTCATAAGATCCTCCATCAATCTGTCGAAGTTCGTCAAAAGTTAATTCATTCATAATGATAATTTTTAAATTAATACTAATAAAGAGGGGATTCAACTATACCAACAAGTACCCCAATAAAAGAAGTTATATTACTCCAATTTGCCTTGCCGTACTTGAGTTCATATAATAAGACATTGATACTCCAGCTAGAATTTCTTTCAATTCAGATGATGTCAATTTTGATGTCATTATATCATTTTCCATTTTTTCTTCGTATTATAAAATTAATTGCTACTATCAGTAAAATAAGTTTACTCACTATATTTATAGAGTTAAATATACTTTCTTCTATATTCAAATTAGAATTTTGAAGGAGTAATACAAACAATACAAATACTACCAAAAATCCAAAAAGAAAAATAGTTTTTATCATTTTAACTATTCCACTATTATCTCTACAGAATTTCTCTATTATTGATTTGTATCTCATCATTTATATTTTTTTATTCATTTCATAAATATACTGAGTAGTTTAAATAGATTTTCTCATAAACTATTTTGATTACTATTTTTTACAAATTCAATATCATATAAAAATTATAGTAATATTACAATTTCTAAACTATAGTCAAAATTATATTTACATAAAAGCTACCAGCAGACAACATCCGCCAACAGTCCATATTTCTCATGGAGTTGTTCCATCTGTTCCGCAGTAGGAGGCATACACCCTCCCGATACCTGTACACGTTCCTCACCACTGAGTGGCTTCACCATGCAATAATCATTTTTTTTCATACTTCATTTTGTGTTTTATTGTTATATACTAAGAAAATAATCTCTAAAATAGCTCCAAGAACATTCATATACAGAAACTGTCATATTACATTAATATCCGTACTATTTCCCTTTATCATCTTCTTTTTTTCTTACACTAATATTAAGTATCGCTACCAGAAAAAGAAAGCATACGGGAATCAACTTAGCCCGGTCTCCCTCATAGAGAAATAAAGCTATAGCAAGTAAAAATACTGATACAATATACAGAATACTCTTTTTCATATTCAACAGAATGTTGCCACACCTACTAATGCTCCACTGTATCCACCCAAAGCTTCACCCGAAACAGTCCGGCTCCTGTCAAAATACCAAGACCTGCACCACCGACCGCACCAGCTACATATTTAGCATACTGAGTAATTAGGGTTGTTTCGATGCGACAAATATAAATCTACTTTTTCAAACTCTTTGTTATCAGATTATTATCTTTAGATTAATGTTAAATCGTCGTACAAGACATATCATTTATCATCTAAAATAATATCCTCCGAAAAAAAGTATTGCTGCAACAATCCATATTATCAGCAAAGCAATAAAAATTCTTTTTGTCCAGCTATATGCTTTTTTTAAACTGATGACATAGGAAACATCTGACTTTCTATTCTTTTTCCAAGCCTCTATACTATGGTATAAAGGAATTATGCCTAAAACAGGACACATAAAAGTTAGCAGAACCGATAATAAAAGGACTGTTGATATATGTTCTTTTTCCATACTGATTGTTATTTTAAAATGCACAATAAATTGCACTGCCTAGTACTCCACCAACAGTACATGCTCCAAAAAACAAATCGCCAATATCACATGCTATAGGGTGGTTATTCTCATAAAAATCTTTATAATTTTGGTATTCATCATTGGCACACTGATACCAACTAGCAAGACTTCTTGTTTTTACTAAATTTTCATCATCAAATTCCAATTTTATATCTTTCAAGGTATTATCAGATATATATAATGTTGCAAATAGTACTTCATCAGTCGTGTAGTGATAAAGTATATAATTATTTTCGTCTATATTTTCTTTCACCAAAATAGCATCAAGTTTTATATCTCTATTATCCTCTCTATAAACAGATAAATAAAATTGTTCTATATTTCGACCTGAGGCACGAGTGATATAAGGAACCTCTTTGCTTTTCAATTCATAACCTAGTCCATTTTGTTTGATATCAATAATCACAGTACTTTTCCTTTCTTTTTCCATCACAGATTCGGAATTACTACAACTAAAGAACAACAATGTAATAAAGCAAGCGCAAAATGATTTTGCGATTTTAAATACAATTCTTTTCATATTCATATAGTTTTCTATTAATGCAAATCAATAGGAAGTACTGATACTGATTTACATTAGTTAATAAAATTGTACTTATATAAAAACCTACCAGCAGATAACATCTGCCAACAGTCCATATTTCTCATTTGTTCCGCTGTAGGAGGCGCATAACTCCCGATATCTGTGCATATTCCTCGCCACTGAGTGGCTTCACCATGCAATAATCATTCTTTTTCATACTTCATTTTGTGTTTTGTTGTTATATACTAAAAAAATAATTCTCTAAAACGGCTGGGTACTACAAATACACTAGTCAGACTAGTACTGCTACTGTAAATGTAGCATCCACCATAAATATTCATACATTCTGCTAACGTCAGCGTTTTCATTTCATTTAATTCTTATCATGTTCTGTGTTCGTGTTATTATTTTCCCTATTTCAATATTAGGGCAATCTCTGATTCTTCTTTTGAACAAGCGGACAGTAAAAAGTGGTATACCGGTCATGTGATTTACGTCCCCACCTTGTTCGTTTATACTCGTTTTTTCCATATCTCTCTTTTTGGGTTTGTTTTGATGCGACAAAGGTAAATTGCTTTTTTCTAACTCTTTGTTATTGAAGTGTTATCTCTATGTTAATTGTTTATATATCTGGGTATACACTTACCTTCTTCATTCAATACATAAACAACTCTTCCTTCACCACCATAAATATTTTCTTTTTCTCCTTTTCTCAATTCTAAAATAATATTTTCCATAACTTATTGTTTTAATTTAAATGACTTACATTTGTTTTCATTGCAAATATACAGGCTATTTTTATAATAAATGTTATCCGATTGTTATCTAACATTAGAAATATGTTATTATCTTTGCAAAAAAATAAACATGAAAGGTAGACACATTAAAATACTCACTATTTTTGGATTAATAGCAATTATAGCTTTACAAACTATATGGTTATGTAATGCATATATACAGTTTTCACAAAGTATATATAAAGATAGTAATGACATTTTAAAGAAGTCCTTAAACAGGGAAGCTTCTATTAGATTTGAAAAAACACCTAAGGGAACAATGATAAATGGTGCTCCAATAAAAGATTCTAACGAAATTGTACCGGAAATAGCCTATTTGAACGAAGGATTATTAAAACTAGGATTAGAACTATCATTAACTAATGTTGATTCCCTCGCCAATGATTTCTTAAAAGCTACTAATATTGAAAGTACAATAACTATCTACCTACTGAATACTGACACAGAAAAAGTTCTGAATAAAAGCAAGAATGATTTAGATATCCATTCATTCGGGATTATAAAAACAGATATAATTCCGATCCGGACAGATTTATCACAAGGTGTGCAAATGATTTTAATAAACCCATATTACACAATTATTAAACGTATGGGGTTACTGCTAATAGCAACTGTCATATTGATGATTTTTGTAATAGGATGTATTGTATATCAAATAAAAATCATCGCCAGACAAAATAAAATAGCCCAACTCAGGGAAGATTTTTCTTATGCCATGATTCATGATATGAAAACACCACTCAGTTCTATCACGATGTGTACTAGTTTTCTGCACAGTGGAAGACTGGAT
>ERZ859937.132-NODE-132-length-38806-cov-1.714536_pt1 | contig 38806 bp, 40 predicted proteins | sample MGYA00509985_ERZ859937 | MGnify/ENA primary metagenome ERZ859937 (study PRJEB30046, sample SAMN00715169) | human gut metagenome | study: EMG produced TPA metagenomics assembly of the A metagenome-wide association study of gut microbiota in type 2... | reverse complement strand
TATCATCTCCATGTCATATTCAACCCTTTCTTTAATGCGCTGAGCTTTAATGTGGTCGCCCATTTCGTTAAAGTAATCAATTTGCTTTGTTAGGTCGTCTTGAATGAGTCGAATAGCCGTTTCAGTTTGCTCCTTTGAGGTAACAAAAAGGTTGGCTGGATATATTTGATAGTCGTCAAACTGAGCTAATCTATGAAAGGTCTCACTGTCTAACTCTTCAATGCTGTCTATTTCGTCATCCCACCACGAAATGCGCAGAATATTGTCGCTGTATGCCATCGCCACGTCCACAGTATCGCCTTTTACACGGAAGAAACCACGCTTCAATTCAATATCATTGCGCACATACAGTGCATCAACCAGTTGTCGAAGAAACGTATTGCGGTCGATGTTTTGTCCTCGTTTTATACTGATAATGCTGTTGGCCATGGCAGTAGGTCCCCCCATGCCGTAGATACATGATACCGACGATACCACCACCACATCGTTGCGTCCTGATAGCAATGCACTAACGGCAGCCAGTCGTAGCTTGTCAATATCTTCGTTAATGGCAAGGTCCTTTTCTATATAGGTATCAGTGGTAGGCAGATAGGCCTCGGGTTGATAATAATCGTAGTATGATACGTAATATTCGACTGCGTTGTTGGGGAAGAAACTTCTCATTTCTTCATAAAGCTGTGCCGCCAATGTTTTGTTGTGGCTGAGGATGAGAGTGGGGCGGTTGATGTTTTTAATGACATTGGCCATTGTAAAAGTCTTACCCGAACCCGTTACACCCAACAATACCTGTGCAGGATCACCATTCTTGATGCCTGTGGTCAACTGTGCAATGGCTTCAGGTTGGTCGCCAGTGGGCGAAAAAGCAGATACTAAGTCAAATTTCATAACATTTATTATCTTTGCAAGCTACAAAAATAGTAAAAAAGCTTTGATTATACAATATATTCGCTATTTTTTGTGAAAAATGAAAAGCAATGCTTTGCAAATAAAAGAATTATAGTTAATTTTGCATCTCAAAATCATGAATATGAAAAAATATTTCCCTATCATAATGCTATCGGCCATGTTGCTGACAGGTTGCGCAAACGAGTTTAATCAGGTATATAAGACCTCTGATTATAGCTATAAATATGAATATGCTAAAGAGTGCTTTGCCAAAGGAAAGAACTCGCGCGCCACAACTTTGCTGCAAGACTTGGTGACATTGCAGAAGGGAACCGACAACGCTCAAGAAAGTTTGTATATGTTGGCTATGGCACAGTATAACGGACACGATTATGAAAGTGCTGCTACCACCTTTAAAAAATATTATACCAGCTATCCGAAAGGCGTTTATGCTGAGATGGCCGAGTTTTATGTAGGCCAAAGCCTTTATATGTCTACTCCCGAGCCTCGCTTGGATCAGACGCGTACTGTAGCTGCCGTGGCTGCTTTTCAAGAGTATCTTGACATTTTCCCCGATGCTCAATATAAGCAAACTGCTCAGAAACGTCTTTTCGAACTTCAAGACAAATTAGTGCAGAAAGAGCTTTATTCGGCTCAGCTTTACTATGATTTGGGTCAATATTTTGGCAATTGTACTAGTGGCGGCAATAACTATGAGGCATGTATCATCACTGCTCAAAATGCATTGAAAGACTATCCTTACACCTCTCTTCGCGAAAAGTTTGCCATTTTGGTGATGAAAAGCAAGTATGAGTTGGCACAGCAAAGTATTGAAGAAAAACGTTTAGAACGTTTTCAAGATGCTGAAGACGAGTGCATGGTTTCTTGAACGAGTATCCCGACTCGAAAGAAAAGACCACTGCTGAGAAGTTTATCAACCGTTGTAAGCAAGTGACAAAAGATTAAGCAATAAATAAATTGTTTCGAAACAAAGATTAATATTTAAATATTTCTATGGATTACAAAAAATCAAAGGCACCAGTAAACACTGTCACACGTAATATTATGGATCTGTGTGACGAAACTGGAAACATCTACGAGAGTGTTGCAATTATATCAAAGCGCGCTAACCAGATTTCAGTAGAAATAAAGCAAGACCTTAATAAGAAGCTCGCCGAGTTTGCTTCATACAACGATTCGTTGGAAGAAGTGTTTGAGAACCGTGAGCAGATTGAAATCTCTCGTTACTACGAGAAATTGCCAAAGCCCACACTTATTGCCACACAAGAGTTTGTTGATGGTAACATCTACTATCGCGACCCTTCTAAAGAGGCAAAAGAAAATAATTTTGATCAGCTATGATACAGCGCAAGCAAACAGTATTCCTGATTATTGCCTTGCTCTTTACATGGCGTGTTTGTGTATGCCCATAGGAGAGCTCTCTTATAATAAGATGGGTGGCGATGCCGTTATTTACAACCTGTGGGTAGCTGCTGAAACAGGAAAAATGTTCACTGTTTGGCCTCTTTTCGCTATTTTGCTGCTTTCATGTCCATTAAATGTGTTCACCGTGTTTTCATATCACAACCGTAAGTTGCAAAGCAAGTTGTGTGTGGTTAATGCGGTGCTCATGTTGATATGGGTTGTGGTGATGGCCGTCTATTCGCAATCTCTTGCCACCGACGCCACTTTCCGCGTATCAATAGCTGCTGCTTTCCCCATTGTGGCATTGATATTGTATATGATGGCAAAGCATGGAGTGGATGCTGATGAGCGCCTTGTACGTGCTGCTGACCGCATACGTTAAGGTCGTTACTCCCTGACTTTTTTAAAACAGAAAATATGATGAAGGTTGCCCCAATATCTATTAGGGCAACCTTTTTTGTGCCTTCTGTTTTCATTAAGCAAAACTGCATAAATATGCATAATTGGAACTGCGTTGTAAAAGGCGGCAAATAACAATCTGAAAGCCTTGTTTTCAGGTCGTGAAACCCATGCTTTCAGAGGCTGAACTCAATGCTTTTACAGCCTGAAACCCATGCTTTCTCATATCAGGGGTATCATCTTTGAAAATTGTAAGCAAATGGCTATATTTTGCTTTTGATCTGTTAGATATTTAAAAAATATTATATAAATAAAGGTTAATATTGTGTCTGTATAAATATTCACCGTTATGCATATTTATGCAAAACATTGTATAAATATACAGTTCGTAATGTGTTTATATGCGAAACATTTGCGTATATCAGAAAAAAATGCGAATATTGCATTGATAACCGAATTTGATAATTACTCAAGATAAAACAAATGAAAATAGTGTTTATAGGAGCTGGCAATTTGGCAACTCATGTTTCGCAAGCCCTTCAAAAGGCTGGGCACGAGTTGGTGCAAGTGTATAGTCGCACCTATGAGTCGGCTTCATGTTTAGCAACGTTGCTTGGCGCTCAGCCTGTTACCGATTTGTCGTTGCTTCGACGCGATGCACATCTTTACATTATGTCGGTAAAAGACGATGCGTTACCTATACTGGCCAATCAGCTACCTCAGTTGGCACCCGAAGCTGTAGTAGTGCATACTGCTGGCAGTGTGCCTATGGATGTGCTTGAAGGCACAGCTTCGCATTATGGAGTGTTGTATCCCATGCAAAGCTTTTCGAAAGCACGTAAGCTCAGTATGAAACATGTACCGTTTTATGTAGAGGCCAGCGACCAACAAACCATTGATATGCTTTTAACGGTGGCTCACAGTATGTCTGATACCGCACGTGTGCTATCAAGCGCTAACCGTCGTTATCTTCATCTTGCGGCTGTTTTTGCAAGCAATTTTACCAATTATTGTTATACCGTGGCGGGCACTGTGATGGAACAATGTCAGTTGCCATTCACCGATTTGCTTCCTCTTATCGACGAAACAGCGGCCAAGGTACACGATCTGTCGCCGCGTGATGCACAAACAGGTCCTGCGGTGCGTTATGATGAAAGTGTAATGTGTAAACATCTTGAATTGCTCAATCAATTGCCTGAGGCCAAAGCTCTGTATGAGTTGGCTTCGGCAGGAATTCATCATGAACATTCAAAAAAATAAATATGATAAACTACGATTTAAAAAAAATAAAGGCTCTTGTCTTTGATGTTGATGGCGTGCTCTCGTCTTCTACCATAGTTCTATCATCTACGGGCGAGCCTCTTCGCACTATTAATATAAAAGATGGCTATGCCATACAGCTGGCCGTGAAGCGCGGTTTGCATGTGGCCATTATCACAGGTGGCAACACAGAGGCTGTGCGCAAACGCTATGAAGGTTTGGGCGTAACTGATCTGTATATGGGCAGCAACATTAAATTGATGGCGTATGACGACTTTAAACAGAAATACGGCTTGAATGATAATGAGGTGCTGTATATGGGCGATGATATACCTGACCTTGAGGTGTTGTCGAGGGTAGGGTGCTCATGTTGTCCTGCCGATGCCTGTCCTGATGTTAAGCAGGCGTGCCTGTATGTAAGCAACTGTAACGGAGGTTACGGTTGTGGTCGCGATGTGGTAGAACAGGTGCTACGTGCTCAGGATAAATGGTTGGGTGATAAAACAGCCTTCGGATGGTAATATCTAAGAACTTATTTATATTGTTTATTTAACGGATAACGAGCAAAATGAAATCTTATCAAATTATATTGGCCAGCCAGTCGCCTCGTCGACGCGAATTGTTGGCCGGACTTGGGCTTGACTTTACTGCAACGGTTGTTTCAGGAGTTGATGAAACATATCCCGATAACCTGCCGGCTGCCGCTGTACCCGAATATATTGCACAAAAGAAAGCCACGGGCTATGCGGTAAAAGATAACGAACTGCTAATAACGGCCGACACGCTGGTTCGAGCCGACACCGAAATATTGGGTAAACCTAAAAATGCTGACGAGGCACGCCGAATGTTGCAACTGTTAAGCGGACGAAGCCATCAGGTAACAACAGGCGTTTGTATGAAGACGGTAAGCAAAGAGGTGCATTTCTCGGTAACCACCGAGGTTACTTTCAAAATGTTAACAACCGATGAAATCGACTATTATGTCACGCGTTACAAGCCTTTTGATAAGGCTGGCGCCTATGGTATACAAGAGTGGATAGGCTATATTGGCGTGACATCGCTTCACGGTAGCTATTACAATGTGATGGGATTGCCTGTACAGCGCATCTATCAAGAGTTAATAAACACCTTTGGTGTGAAATTTGAAGTCGCCCAGCCTTAACCGCTGTGATGGCAGAATGAAAACCTTGCGCAATGTTAGCTTTTTAGATACTTTTTAATATTATTTAGACCGTATTTTTCACTACTCTCTTATTAATATTGTAACTTTGCGTAAAATTTAAATTTGAACATATATTATGGCAGAATCTATTGATATCCGCGAGCTGAATGTGCGGATTGAGCAACAGAGCGCGTTTGTTACAAATCTTGTGACAGGTATGAACCGCGTGATTGTAGGACAGAAACATCTTATTGATTCACTTCTTATTTCTTTGCTCAGCGATGGACACATCTTGCTTGAAGGTGTGCCTGGCTTGGCAAAGACACTTGCTATAAAAACATTGGCACAACTGATTGATGCCGATTACAGCCGTATACAGTTTACCCCCGACTTGCTGCCTGCCGACGTGATAGGTACGCTTATTTATTCGCAGAAGGATAATAACTTTCAAGTAAAGAAGGGTCCTGTGTTTGCTAACTTTGTGCTGGCCGACGAGATTAACCGCGCGCCCGCTAAGGTGCAGAGCGCATTGCTCGAGGCTATGCAGGAGCATCAGGTTACCATCGGCGATAATACCTATCTGTTGCCCACACCCTTCTTGGTGATGGCAACACAGAACCCAATCGAGCAAGAAGGTACCTATCAGTTGCCTGAAGCACAGGTCGACCGTTTCATGCTGAAGGTTATTATCGATTATCCTACACTTGAAGAAGAAAAACTGATTATTCGTGAAAACATCAGTGGTAGCATGCCAAAGGTTACACCTGTTACCACAGCGAAAGAAATTCTTGATGCTCGCCAGGTGGTAAATCAGGTTTATATTGACGAGAAAATTGAACAGTATATTGCCGACATCGTTTTCGCCTCACGTTATCCCGAGCGTTACGGTATGCCCGAACTGAAAGATATGATCACCTTTGGCGGTTCACCACGTGCCAGTATCAATTTGGCAAAGGCTGCTCGTGCCTATGCCTTTATCAAGCACAGAGGCTATGTAGTGCCAGAAGATGTACGTGCTGTGGCTCACGATGTAATGCGTCACCGTATCGGCTTGTCGTATGAGGCCGAGGCAAGCAATGTGACGAGTGAAGAGATTGTGTCGAAAATTATCAATAAGGTAGAAGTGCCCTAAAGGGTTACAAGACAATGGTTGAAACATCTGAACTGTTAAAAAAGGTCAGGAAGATTGAGATCAAAACGCGCGGACTGAGCCAAAACATCTTTGCTGGTCAATATCATTCAGCCTTTAAAGGCCGTGGTATGGCTTTCGCTGAGGTGCGCGAGTATCAGTTTGGTGATGATGTGCGCGATATCGACTGGAATGTCACGGCTCGATTTCAGCATCCTTATGTGAAGGTGTTTGAAGAGGAACGCGAACTGACGGTAATGTTGCTCATTGATGTGTCTGGGTCGCTCAATTTCGGCACGGCACGCCAACTTAAATCTGATATGGCCACTGAAATAGCTGCTACATTGGCCTTCAGCGCTATACAGAATAATGATAAGATTGGTGTTATCTTCTTCTCTGACCGCATTGAAAAATATATTCCCCCGCAGAAGGGACGCAAGCATATCTTATATATCATACGCGAGATGCTCGACTTTCATCCACAAAGTCAGAAACCGATGTGGGTATGGCTCTCGAGTATCTCACACGTGTGATGAAACGACGTTGCACGGCTTTCGTCTTGAGCGATTTTTATACACGGGCCGACTTCTCTACGGTGTTGCAGATTGCTAATCGCAAGCACGACGTAGCGGCTATACAGGTGTATGATAAGCGTGCTAAAGAGTTGCCCGATGTAGGACTTATTAAGGTGCGTGATGCTGAAACAGGACACGATATTTATATCGATACCTCGTTGAAAAAGCTCAGACAAGCCCACACACGCTACTGGATGGAACGTGAAGAAACCCTTCGACAGACGTTTGCTAAAAGTAATGTCGACTGGGTGTCGGTGGCTACTGACGAAGATTATGTTAAGCAAATGATGTTGCTTTTCGCATCGCGTAGCTGATAATTATTTATCGCATTATGAATTTGAAACGTATATTCACTTTATATGTATGTTTGTTGACACTGTCAACAACACTTTGGGCGCAGGTTAGCGTTGAGGCTAAACTCGACTCAATGGCTATTTTCGTGGGTCAACAAACGGGTCTTGAGGTGAACGTAACGGCACCGAAGGGGGCAAAGGTAGAGTTTCCGAAATTTGAACCTTCACAGTATATCACTCCTGGTGTTGAAGTGCTGGAACAAACTGAAACGTCAACCAACGCTTCAGACGGTAATGAAGTGCTTTCAAAGAAATATCTTCTAACCAGTTTCGATGAGAAAGCCTATGCCATACCTTCACTTACCATAAAGGTAAATGGTAAACCGTATAGCACTAATCAACTTGCGCTGAAGGTCTTAACAATAGATGTCGATACCATTCATCCTGAAAAATTCTTTCCGCCAAAAGATGTTCAAGATAACCCGTTCTTGTGGGACGAGTGGGAGCCTGTGTTCTGGCTGTCGTTTATATTGGTGCTTTTAGGGTGTGCTATGTTCTATCTCATTGTTCGACTGAAACAGAATAAACCTGTTATCACTCGTATACGCATTGTGAAAAAAGTGCTGCCACATCAAAAAGCCATGAAGGCTATTGATCAGCTGAAAGCCGACAAGATGGTGACGTCAGAAGATCAGAAAACGTATTATACGTTGCTTACTGACACCTTGCGTCAGTATATTCAGGAACGTTTTGGCTTCAATGCAATGGAGATGACCACTTCCGAGATATTGTATCATTTACAGCAAAATGGCGATCAAAAGATGATGGACGAGTTGCGTGAGTTGTTCCAAACAGCCGACCTGGTAAAGTTTGCTAAATACTCAACATTGCTGAATGAGAATGATATGAACCTTGTGAACGCTATCAACTTTATCGACCAGACAAAGAACGAAAGTCAGCCTACTGAAGAGAAGATAGTGCCCACACTGAGTGATGACGATGTACGTAGCCGTAATAACCGCATTGTTATTAAAAGTATTATTGCGGCAGTGGCAATCGCTGCTGTTGGCATCGCAGTATATGTGTTTTACCATATTTATTTGCTGATGATTTAACATGGAATTTGCAGACAAAGAATATTATTTGCTCCTTCTCCTGTTAGTACCTTATTTATTATGGTATTTCTTATACAGGAAAAACAGTGAGCCCACCTTGCGCATGAGTGATACTCGTGCTTACGACTATGCCCCCAAAAGTTGGAAAGTGCGCATCATACATCTGCCTATGGTGTTGCGTTGTTTAGCATTCATACTTTTGGTGTGCATTATGGCTCGTCCGCAAACACGCAATTCATGGGATAAACGATCGGTAGAGGGTATCGATATTATGCTGGCAATGGACGTGTCGACATCGATGCTGGCTGAAGATTTGCACCCTAACCGCTTAGAGGCTGCTAAGGCCGTGGCTGCCGAGTTTATTTCTGACCGACAGAACGACAACATTGGTCTCACCATATTTGCAGGCGAAGCGTTTACACAGTGCCCTATGACTGTTGATCATGCGTCGCTGCTAAATCTCTTACAAAATGTACGTACTGATATCGCCGCACGCGGGTTGATACAAGATGGTACTGCTATCGGTATGGGATTGGCTAATGCTGTGTCACGATTAAAAAACTCGAAGGCAAAGAGCAAGGTTGTTATTCTTCTTACCGATGGTAGTAATAATATGGGCGACCTATCGCCACTTACCAGTGCGCAGATAGCAAAGAGCTTTGGTATCAGGGTTTATACAATCGGTGTTGGTACCAATAAAGTGGCTCCTTATCCTATGCCAGTAGCTGGTGGAGTGCAATATGTGAAAATTCCTGTTGAGATTGATACTCGCACGTTAAGTGATATCGCTGCCACCACCGATGGTAAGTTTTATCGTGCAACAAATGATAAGGAGCTGAAGCAAATATATAAGGAAATTGACCAGCTGGAGAAGACCAAACTTGATGTGAAGAAATTCTCTAAACGTTATGAGGCTTACCAACCCTTTGCGTTGGCATTGCTTATTATGCTGATGCTTGAATGGATAATACGCACTTGGGTGTTGCGCCGTATGCCATAAACGTGCTTGATAAGAGAACAACCGTTTGTTTCGTAGCAACGAATGGTGGCAGTTATTAAGGAAGGTACAATAAAAAATAAAGTACAATAAAGAAACGCACATGTTCAGATTTGAAGATCCACAATATCTCATCCTGCTGATACTTATACCCGTGATGTTTGTGTTACGCTGGGTGTCAGACCGATATCGTAAGTATCGATTGCGCCGTTTTGGCGACCTCAACTTGTTAAAAGGTTTGATGCCAGATGTATCGGCTAAAAGATCGTATGCTAAGTTTGTTTTGTTTACGGCAGCAGTAGCTATTGTTGTCGTAATGTTAGCTCGCCCACAGATGGGTTCGAAAGTGAGCAATGAAAACCGCAATGGTATAGAAACTATTATCTGTGTGGATATTAGTAATTCAATGCTGGCACAAGATGTGGTGCCCTCGCGTTTAGAGAAGTCGAAGATGCTGGTAGAGAACATGGTTGACAATTTCTCGAACGATAAAATAGGCTTGATAGTGTTTGCTGGCGACGCCTTTGTTCAGCTCCCTATCACTAGCGACTATGTGTCGGCAAAGATGTTCTTACAAAACATCTCGCCTTCGCTTATTGATACGCAGGGCACAGATATTGCTCGTGCTCTTAATCTTGCTACGAACAGCTTTACACAACAAGCTAATGTTGGGCGAGCTATTATTGTTATAACTGATGGCGAAAACCATGAAGGTGGAGTGGTAGAGGCTGCTAAGGCTGCTAAGAAAAAAGGAGCAAACGTGTTTATCTTAGGTGTGGGTAGCACAAAGGGTGCCCCAATCCCTCTGAGAAATGGCGAATATCTGACCGATAACACAGGTAACACGGTGATGTCGGCACTTAACGAATCGATGTGTCGAGAGATTGCGCAAGCTGGCAGTGGCACCTATATTCATGTAGATAACACAAACGATGCTCAGGAAAAACTGAACAACGAATTGGCAAAACTACAAAAAGGTCAAACTCAAAGTGTGGTGTATAGCGAATATAATGAACAGTTTCAAGCACTGGCATGGTTAGTGTTGCTCATATTAGTAGCTGAGATTTGTGTGCTCGAGGCTAAAAATAAGCGACTGAAAAATATCCGTATTTTTACAAAAAAGAAATGATGAGAAGACTCTTGTTTTTATATATGGCTTGTTTGTGCTGCTTGGTAGCTAATGCACAGGCCGATAGACAGTTGATACGCTCGGGTAATCGGTCGTACAGACATCAGAATTTTGCAAAAGCTGAAGCCGAGTATAGAAAAGCTTTAGACGCCAAATCTGATAACACACAGGCTCTGTACAATTTGGGATGTGCGCTTATGATGCAGCAGAAAGACTCGATGGCTGTTGATTTATTTGAAAAGGCTGGCCGTTTAGAAAAGAGCAAAATGCGAAAGGCTATGGTGTATCATAACATTGGTGTGATATGTCAAAACCGTAAGCTGTTTGGTGAAGCTGTTAAAGCTTATGCTGAAAGCCTACGTAACAATCCTAACGATAACGAAACCCGTTATAACTATGTGTTGTGTAAACGCTTGTTGAAGAACCAAAAGAATAATGACGGTGGACAGAATAAGCCAAATCAAGACAAAGATGATAATGGCAAAAACAAACAAAACCAAAAAGACCAGAAGAAAAAGCAACAGCAGCAACAACAAAAGGAGCAGATGAGCCAAAGCAATGCTGAACAATTGCTTAATGCTGTAATGCAAGAAGAAAAGAACACGCAGCAACGATTGAAAAAGCAATCTCAGCAAAATCAGTCGAGACGTTTGCAGAAAAACTGGTAATTATCTTTTAACGATTATAAAATGCGCAGATTAGGTTTAATACTTTATATATTGTTGATGGTCCTTTCGGTTAAGGCGCAAAGTATTTCGGTATGGGCACCTTCGGCAGTATCTACGGGTGAAAACTTTCGTATAGCATATACTGTAAATACGCAGAATGTCGAAGAGTTTAGAGCTGGAAACATACCTGCTGGTATAGAGGTAATAGCAGGACCTTATACTTCTTCACAATCGAGTTTTCAGATGGTGAATGGTCACACCAGCAGTTCTTCATCTATAACCTATACCTATACTTTATATGCTGAAAAGGCTGGCAACTATACCATTCCTGGAGCACGTGCCAAGATAGGAGGCCACACCGTTACATCGAAACCTGTTCGCATTAAGGTGACGGGAGCTAGACGTCAGAATGGTAATGCACCACAGATGCATGATGATACTGATAACGGATTGCGCACAGCAGGATCTCATATCAGTGGTAACGATTTGTTTGTACGTGTTAGTGCAAACAAACGTCGTGTTCACGAACAAGAACCCATCTTGCTTACATATAAGGTATATACATTGGTCGAATTAACACAGCTTGATGGAAAAATGCCTGACTTAACAGGCTTCCATACACAAGAGGTGAAGCTCCCTGCTCAGAAGAGTTTTCATGTAGAGAAGGTTAATGGACGCAATTATCGTTGCGTAACCTGGAGCCAATATGTAATGTATCCGCAAATGACGGGCGCTTTGAAAATTCCAAGCATCACGTTTAAAGGTATTGTGGTACAGCAGAATCGTTCTGTAGACCCATTAGAGGCTTTCTTTAATGGAGGATCTGGCTATGTGGAGGTGAAACGTGATATCGTTGCGCCAGGCTTGAATGTGCAAGTTGATCCGTTACCAACAAAGCCTACCGACTTTTCAGGTGGAGTGGGACATTTTAGCATCTCTGCACAAGCTGATAAAACAACGCTTAAAGCGGGTAACCCTGTTACTATACGTGTTGTAGTGAGCGGTACTGGCAACTTGAAACTTATCAAGCAGCCCACCTTGTCTTTGCCGAAAGATTTTGATAAGTATGATCCTAAGGTGACGGATAAAACCCGACTGACGTCTAATGGTATAGAAGGAAGCATGGTGTATGATTTTCTTGTGGTGCCTCGCAATCAAGGAAAATATACGTTGCCTGCAATCTCGTTTGTTTATTATGATACTGATGCAAATGCTTATCGTACAATAAAAACTCAGCCGATAGCGCTCACGGTAGAGAAAGGAGATGGTAAAACGACAACGGTTGACGACTATTCACAGTCGTTGCCAGATGATATATTGCCTATCAAAACTGGAAAAGTGAAGATAGTGCCTGCTGGTAATCATTTCTTTGCTTCGGCTGCTTATTGGACAAGTTTGGCGATTGCTATCTTGGCATTTATCATCTTGCTTATTGTTTTCCGTAAACGAGCCATTGATAATGCCGATGTAGTACGTATGAAAGGCAAAAAAGCAAACAAAGTGGCTATTCGTCGTTTGCGCACAGCTAGCAAACTGATGTTTGAACGTAAACATGACGCCTTCTATGACGAGGTGTTGAAAGCGTTATGGGGCTATGTGGGTGATAAACTTAATATGCCCGTTGAACAGTTGTCGCGAGATAATATCTCAGATAATTTGTCGCAGAAAACAATCAACCAAATTACCATTGATAAGTTTATTTCGGCACTTGACGAGTGTGAATTTGCACGGTATGCCCCTGGTGATGAAACTGGAAATATGAGTAAAACATATGAAATGGCATTTGATGCTATCATGGAAATTGAAAATGCGATAAAACAAAATAAAAAGAATAAGAAAAGTGCTACATTAAATGTCGGACTCTTCGTGATATTCTTGTTTATGGCATTGTTGCAGAGTGTTGCCGTTGGTGCAGTGACAAAACAAAATGCCGATACTGAATATAATAAAGGCAATTATCAACAAGCGATAGCCGATTATAAATTGTTATTAAAAGAAGGCGATAATGCTGATGTCTATTTTAATTTAGGTAATGCTTATTATCGCACTGATAGTATAGCTCAAGCAGTAATCGCTTTAGAGCGAGCAGCACTGCTCAATCCTGGCGATAAGGCTACTCGTTTTAACCTTAGCTTTGTAAGAAGCAAGACTATTGATAAAATTGCAGAGAAAGACAATATGTTCTTTATTGCTTTTTATCATTGGGTTGTAAACCGTATGGGAATGGATGGTTGGGCCGTGCTTTCTGTCGTTGCAGTGATAGCTATGCTTTTATTGTTGCTTGTGTATCTTTTTGTATCGCAACTCGCAATGCGCAAGGCAGGCTTTTATGGAGCCATCGTGATGTTTGTCATTTTCCTAAGCAGTATGTGGTTCGCTTGGCAGCAATACGACAGTCTTACACGTAAAGACCGAGCCATTGTCATTTCTTCTGTGGTAAATGTGAAGAAAACTCCTTCTGAAAAAGGTTCTGATGCATTTATCATACATGAAGGAACACGCATCAAAATAACCGACGCTTCGATGAAAGAATGGTGCGGTGTGATGCTTGATGATGGTCGCGAAGGTTGGATGAAGAAAAGTCAGATGGAAATTATCTGATGAACTGAGCTTGGGCACTAAAATGATGAAATATTATTATAAGCAAGCTGGATATATTATAATAAAATAGCAAGAAAGAAAAAGTTGATGTTAGAAATTGATCGTCAGTTGTTGTTACTTTTAAATGGTAGCGACTCAGTCTTCTTTGATAAGCTAATTATGGCGCTTACATCGGGCTTTACATGGATACCGTTGTATCTCGCTTTGCTGTATGTCGTTGTGAAGAACAATGAAACTACGGCTCAGATTTTGCTTATCATTGGCTGCGCTGTGCTATGCATAGTTTTAGCTGATGGTGTTGCTGATTTCATAGCAAAGCCCTACTTTCAACGATGGCGTCCTTCTAACGACCCCGTAATAAAGTATGCAGTTAAGGTGGTTGATAATGTACGTGGAGGCGATTATGGCTTCTTTTCTGCCCATGCTGCAAACACCTTCTCTTTGGCAGTGTTCTTTTCTTTATTGATAAAAGACAGGCTGCTTACTTTGACCTTGGTCTTTTGGTCATTGCTTAATTGCTATACCCGTATGTATTTGGGGCTTCATTATCCGCTTGATATTTTAGCAGGATTGCTATGGGGAATGGTTGCTGGCGTACTGAGTTATTTAGTATGGTGGAAAGTGTATTACAAAATATCGCCCAATATCCACTATATCTCTTCTCAATATACCTCGTCAGGCTATAGCCTTACTGATGTTAGAAGCATCATTATGGGGTTTGTCTTTATATTGGTGTATGCTACCTTTAGTGCATTGGTATAACTAAGTCTGTTATTTAAAAAGACAATCACTGATAAGAGCCAATAATTGCTGAAAAAGATATTTATTAAACAAAATAACATATAACGCCCAAAAACGCTTTTTATAAAAACGATTGACATGGAAACAAAAAATATACACATCACAGATTATAATTATGAACTTCCTGACGAGCGTATTGCAAAATTTCCGCTTAAGGAACGTGATCATAGCAAGCTTTTAATATACAAACATGGTGAGGTTAGTGAAGATGTTTTCTATCATCTTCCGGCATTACTTCCTCAAGGCGCTTTGATGGTCTTTAATAATACAAAGGTAATTCAGGCGCGTATGCATTTTCGCAAAGATACAGGTGCCTTGATAGAGGTGTTCTTATTAGAACCGTTTGCTCCAGCTGATTATGAGCAGATGTTCCAAACAACGGGACATTGTTCATGGCTTTGTATTGTTGGAAATATGAAAAAATGGAAGAGTGGTGTGCTCTCACGTACCTTTGACGTCAAGGGAACATCGCTGACATTATCTGTTGAACGGAAAGGCGAGAAGGGTACCAGTCAGATGATCGATTTTACATGGGATGCTGACAATATCTCGTTTGCCGAGATTTTAGATGCTGTGGGCGAATTACCGATACCTCCGTATCTCAATCGCAAGACCGAGGAAAGTGATAAAACTACTTATCAAACGGTGTATTCGAAGATAAAAGGTTCGGTAGCAGCTCCAACCGCTGGCTTGCACTTCACACCGAAGGTATTGGCCGATTTAGATGCTTCTGGCATTGATCGCGAAGAGGTAACCTTGCATGTGGGTGCAGGAACGTTTAAACCCGTTAAGAGTAACACGATAGGCGAACATGAGATGCATACCGAGTATATTGTGTGCATCGTCAAACACTAGAAAAACTATTGAAGCATGGTGCATCGGCTATTGCTGTAGGCACAACCAGTGTGCGCACATTAGAAAGCCTGTATTATATAGGATTAAAATTGCATACCAACCCTTCATTAGACGAGTCAGAGTTGCATGTGATGCAATGGGAACCCTATAATGTAAAAAAGGATGCTGAGATTTCTGCTGCAGAGGCATTGCACTGTGTATTAGATTTTCTTGATCGTAATGGCTTAACGACATTACACTCGAGCACACAGATTATCATTGCACCTGGCTATGAGTATAAAATTGTGAAGATGCTTGTCACTAATTTCCATCAACCGCAAAGCACATTATTGCTGTTGGTTAGTGCTTTTCTTCATGGCGACTGGAAAAAAGTGTATGATTATGCTCTTGCTCACGACTTCCGTTTCTTGAGCTATGGTGATAGTTCGTTGCTCATTCCATAATATTCATTGTATATTTCATAATAAATATGGCTCATGCCATTGAAAATAGTAAGATAGACAAAGAAAATGAAAATAGGAGATAAGGTTAGCTTTTTAAGCGAAATAGGAGGCGGTCGTGTGGCTGGTTTCCAAGGAAAAGATGTCGTATTGGTAGAAGATGAAGATGGCTTTCAGATACCGATGCCTATCAATGAAGTGGTGGTAACGTCTGAAGGTAATGATTATTCTATTAGTAAGGTAGTAGGTGCTTCAAAGGAGCGTCCTAATGCCGATCTAACTTCTAATGGTATGTCGGTTAAAGCCCGATTGAATATGTCGGACGATGCCGCGGAAGAAGATGAAGAAGAAATAGAACCCGCTGATAAGGAAATAACGTTTCGTCCTAAGGTAGAAGAACGTAAAGGTGGTAATTTGCTTACTTGTTATCTCGCCTTTGTTCCTGTAGATATAAAGGAGATTACCCAAACTCGTTTTGAAGCTTACTTTGTGAATGACAGCAATTATTATGTGCGTTACGCATGTTATGCAGCTGAGGGTTCAACTTGGAATTTACTTTATGAAGGAGAGGCTGAACCTAATACAAAAGAATTCTTGAACGAGTTTGGACGTGAGAGCTTGAACGAGATGGGTAAGTTGTGTGTGCAAATGTTTGCTTTCAAACGTGAAAAGGGCTTTGTATTGAAGCCTATGGTTGAGGTTCAGTTGCGTATTGACGGTGTGAAATTTTACAAACTACATACGTTTGAAGAAAACGATTTCTTTGAACAGCCAGCTTTGCTATACACAATTGTAAAAGATGATAAAGCTGCCAAATCGTTGGTCGTCGATCCCAAACAGTTGAAGCAAGAAATGTATAAAAAAGCCACCGATGTAGCCAAAGCATTAGAAGAAAGTTCGGTGTCGGCTTATGTGCGTCGTTATGATAATGGTAAGCAGCAGTCGTTGCATCAGCAGAAAAAAGATAGTGATATAGAAGTTGTTGATCTTCATGCAGAAGCGTTGCTTGAAACCACAGCTGGTATGAAAGCTGCCGACATCTTGAATTATCAGTTAGATGTTGTGCGTAAGACTCTTGATAAATATAAAAATAAGAAAGGTAAACGCATTATCTTTATTCATGGAAAAGGCGAAGGTGTGCTACGCCACGCTGTAATACATGAACTTAACTATAAGTATAAGACTTATCCTTATTAAGATGCATCGTTTCAAGAGTATGGCTATGGTGCTACCCAAGTAACGATAAAATAACCAAAACAATAAGATATGAACTACGGATTTGTGAATGTGGCAGCTGCCATTCCATCGGTACGAGTTGCCGACGTAAAGTATAATATGAGCGAAGTAACAACGCTCTTATTTAAGGCTGAGGCCGAAGGTGTTGAGGTTGTGGTGTTTCCCGAATTGTCTCTCACAGGCTATTCTTGTCAAGATCTCTTTGCCCAGCAGACCCTCCTTGTGGCTGCTGAAGAGGCTATGGTACAGTTGCTTAACGATACCCAGCAGCTCGACGTCATTGGCATCGTAGGTGCTCCTGTGCCATATCGCAATCTGTTGCTCAATTGTGGTGTCGTTTTCCAGCATGGTCGTATCCTTGGTATCGTGCCTAAAACTTTCCTTCCCAATTATAACGAGTTTTACGAGAAACGATGGTTCGCTTCTTCTGACGATATTAATACAAGCGTGATACATTATGCTGGTAATGTGAATACTATCACCCCTGATCCTCAGCTGTTTGTTACAGATAGTGGCGTAAAATTTGGTGTGGAACTATGTGAGGATTTGTGGGCTCCCACGCCTTGTAGCAATACACTGGCATTAGCAGGTGCTGATATTGTGTTTAATCTTTCGGCCAGTGATGAGCTGATAGGTAAGCATCATTATCTTTTGTCGCTTCTTTCACAGCAGAGCGCTCGTATGCTGTGTGGATATGTATATAGCGGATGCGGATTTGGTGAAAGTACTCAAGATGTGGTGTATGGTGGCAATGCTCTCATTTACGAGAATGGCACTTGTCTGGCTCGATCAAAACGTTTCTCTTTAGATGCTCAGTTGGTTGTAAGTAGTATAGATGTAGAACGTCTTCGTGCAGAACGTCGTAAAAACACTTCGTTTGTCATGGCGCAGCGTGGTGTTGAACCTCGTTGTTTTGAAACTGATAGCGTCTGCTCGCATACGTTTAAGTTGAATCGTACTGTCGATGCTCACCCCTTTATACCGAAAGCAGCTGACATGGCTGAAAGCTGTGAAGAGATATTTAATATTCAGGTTGCTGGATTGGCCAAACGTTTGGTGCACACCCATTGTCAAAATGTGGTAGTAGGCATTAGTGGCGGATTAGACTCTACACTTGCCTTGTTGGTATGTGTGAAAACCTTTGATAAGTTGGGCTATGACCGCAAAGGCATTGTTGGAGTTACGATGCCTGGCTTTGGCACTACCGATCGCACATATAATAATGCCTTGACATTGATGCAGTCGTTGGGAATTACAACTCGTGAGATAAGCATCCGTGCCAGCGTAACTCAACATTTTAAAGATATCAGTCATGATATTAATGTTCATGATGTAACGTATGAGAATGGACAAGCGCGCGAGCGTACACAGATATTAATGGATATCAGCAATCAGGTGGGGGGGCTTGTCATTGGTACAGGTGACCTCAGCGAGTTGGCTTTAGGATGGGCTACTTACAATGGCGACCACATGTCAATGTATGGCGTCAATGGTAGTATTCCGAAAACCCTTATTAAATATTTGGTTCGTTTCGTGGCCGATAGTGGAATCGATCAGCAGTCGCATGATACGTTGTACGATATTCTTGATACTCCCATCAGTCCTGAGCTTATCCCCGCTGATGAAAATGGTAACATCAAGCAGAAAACAGAGGATCTTGTTGGCCCCTATGAGTTACACGACTTCTTTCTCTATTATTTCTTGCGCTTTGGCTTTGGACCTCAAAAAATCTTTATGTTGGCGCAACGTGCTTTTGCTGATACTTATGATGATGTTACCATTAAGAAATGGTTACGCACATTTGTGTGGCGTTTCTTTACGCAGCAGTTTAAACGTTCGTGCTTGCCTGACGGACCGAAGGTAGGTAGTGTAACCCTCAGCCCTCGTGGCGATTGGCGCATGCCTTCAGATGCAGTTGCCAATGTGTGGCTTGACGAATGTGAGAAGCTATAGATGTACATTTTAAAAACAGAATGATTGTGAGCGAAAAAGAAAGAGTAGGCATTGAGCAAGATTTATTCTCGCAAGAATTTCTTACAACAAACACGAATGAAAAAGAAACTGTGATTGCTGATGAAGGTAGATTGCCTTTTCTTGACGAGTTTTCTTTTGAAGAGTCTTCTCTTAAAGAAACGTCAATAGAAGGACCTTCTTTAGTGACTCCTTCTGTTGAAGACCTTTCTTTAGAAGCCTCTTCTTCAGGAACCATTCGTAAGAAGCCGTTTCGAGGGCGTCCGATGAAGCGTAAGGTGTCGAAAGAGGAGAAAGAAACCCTGCCTGAGGCAAAGAAATATCTTACTAAGATAAATCCTGATACTCTTGAAAAGATAACGATGGGTGTTATCGATGCCTTAATGCTTAAAAAAAGGTATAAAGACCGAAACTGTTCTGCGCGGCAGTTGGCTAAGCAGTTAGGCACTAATACACGTTACATATCTATCGCTATCCGTCGTCGTTTTCATGTTAATTATAGTTCGTTAGTGAACAAGTTGCGGGTGGAGGAAGCCATGTCAATGTTGTCAGACAAACGTTATGTTGATTATCGTATGGAAGACATATCTGATACGGTAGGATTTGCCAACCGACAAACGTTTAATGCCTCATTCCTTAAATATTGTGGAATGACGCCTAGCGAGTATAGTGAAAAGGTAGGAAAATAAAAGGGGAAAATAAATATTATCGGAAGTTAGCTCTTTAGTGTGAAGTGCTAACTTCCGATTTCTTATCTTGACAGTAGGGTAAGAAAGTCGGCTACAATGTAGCTACTTCCTCCTACAAAGATAAAATCATCATCCCTACTGTCGGCTATGGCCTGTGAGTAGGCTTTTTCTACATTGTCATAAGTGTTACCTTTTAGGCCGTGTTCTATAGCCTTTTCATATACTGTTTGTACAGGAAATGCACGCTTACATGCTGCCTGTGTAAAATAATAAACAGCATCTGAAGGTAATATGCGCATCACTTCGTCAATATCTTTGTCATTTACCATGCCAAAAATAATACGGCGTGTGTGGCAAGGTACATTAACAATTTGATGTGACAGATATTTCCACCCTGCTACATTATGTCCTGTATCGCATACTACCATAGGACTATGGTTCACCGTTTGCCATCGGCCTTGCAGCCCTGTTAGTGCACATACGTCACCTAAGGCTTCTATAATAAGGTCTTGTTCTTTAATAAGGGTGGTATTGTTTATCAGTTGGCGTATGGCACACAATACGGTGTTCATATTCTTTATTTGGTATTCGCCTGATAGTTCGCCAACAAATGTACCAAAATGTTTAGTTTCATAACGTATGCCACCAGTAGCGAGAGAAGTAGATGTTAGTACCTCCTTTTCAGTGTCGTCTTCGGCAAAGACAATAGGAGCTTTTTCCTCCTCAGCTTTCTTTTCAAATACGGGGCGTGTTAGATTATTGCTTTCGCCTATGACAACGGGTATTGCTGTTTTGATAATGCCTGCTTTTTCGCCAGCAATTTCGGGTAAGGTTTTACCTAAAAACTGCATGTGATCGAAGCTGATATTAGTGATAATAGAGAGTAGGGGAGATATGATGTTCGTGCAGTCGAGTCTACCTCCTAATCCTACTTCTATCACAGCTACATCTACCTTCATATCATCAAAATACTTGAAAGCCATGGCTGTGGTTAGTTCGAAAAATGAAGGATGTAAGGGCTCGAAGAATTGGCGTTCTTGCTCTACGAAGTTGACAACATACTGTTCGCTTATACATTGTCCGTTCACTCGTATGCGCTCTCTGAAGTCAACTAAGTGTGGAGAAGTGTATAGACCTACTTTGTATCCTTGTTTTTGCAGAATAGCAGCAATGCTGTGTGAGCACGATCCTTTACCGTTGGTTCCTGCGATATGTATTGTCTTAAAATTGTGATGTGGACAACCAAAATGTTTGTCCAGTTCGTGGGTGTTATATAGTCCTGGCTTATATGCTTTGGCACCGATATGTTCAAACACGGGCGTAGCGTTAAACAGATATTCTGTTGTTTCTTTGTAATTCATCATTTTCGAGAATAAATGAAACAATTTGGGAAAAATAACAAACTATATAATTAAACAATAAAGATAACAAAAGGACAACAAAAACAACACGTGTATCTTACATAATGTATCAAACTGTTGTTCTTGTTGCCCCTTTATTGTTTTATGTTATAGAGTTTTCATTGATACCCTCAATCGTTGTCTTTACTTCCTATTTACGAAAAATAGCTTTTAAACTTTTCAAAGATTGAGGCTTTTGTCTCCTTGTCGCCTTTAAAGTTTTCGTTACACGAAGACCCTCTATGGCTTTCAGTTCTTCTTTTGTCAGTGTCTTCGGTATATAAACACTGATGTTAACCACTAAGTCGCCTGTGCCTCGACCGTAGCCTTGCACTGCTGGCAAACCTTTACCTCTTAGTCGTAATGTTTTACCAGGTTGTGTGCCAGGTTCAATCTTAATCTTTACCTTGCTGCCATCGATAGTCGGTATTTCTACTGATCCGCCCAGTATTGCAGTGGGGATATCAAGTAACAGGTTGTAGATAACGTCATTTCCATCGCGTACAAAGGTATCGTTCTTTTCTTCGGCAATATATACCTGTATGTCGCCATTTATGCCATTGTGTGGACCAGCGTTTCCTTTTCCAGGCACGTTTACAATCATGCCTTCAGCTACGCCTGCAGGGATTTTTACTTCTACCACCTCATCGCCTTTTACAACGCCAGTGCCACCACATTGTTTACATTTGTTTTTTATAATCTTACCTTCTCCATGACATTCAGGACATTCTGTTTGTGTTTGCATAATGCCCAACATGGTGCGAACAGTTTTCATTACTACGCCGCTACCGTTACAGTGGGGACAAGTGGTGGGCTGACTACCAGCCTCGGCACCAGAACCATGGCAAGCATCACAGCAAATATCTTTTTTAACCTTAAATTTCTTTGTAATGCCTGTGGCAATTTCTTGTAGCGACAACGTAACTTTGATACGCAAATCAGCACCACGGTATTGAGGTGCTTGATGCTGTCCACCACCAAAGCCACCACCAAAGCCGCTAAAGCCACCGTGTCCTCCAAAAATGTCGCCAAACATTGGAAGATATCATCGGTAGAGAAACCTCCACCGCCAAAGCCGCCAAAGCCACCGCCAGGAGCATTAAATCCAAATTGATCGTATTGCTGGCGTTTTTGTGGGTCGTGCAATACGTCATATGCTTCGGCTGCCTCTTTAAATTTTTCTTCAGCTTCTTTGTTACCTGGATTCCTGTCGGGATGATATTTAATAGCAATCTTTCGGTATGCTTTTTTTATCTCGTCATCTGTAGCGCTTTTGTTAACGCCCAGTACTTCATAATAGTCTCTTTTCGCCATTTTTATTATCTCTATCGTGATGTCTTCTTTTCAATGTTTATGTGTGCCCTTTACTGGCCTACAGCTACTTTGGCATGTCTTATAACCTTGTCGTTCAGCTTATAGCCCGTCTGCACACAGTCAATCACCTTGCCCTTTTTATCGTCGCCCATTCCTGGCACCATGGCAATTGCTTCATGATAGTCGACATCAAAATCTTTATCTTGTGTTTCAATTTTTTCTACACCAAGCGCTTTTAGTGCCTTAACAAATTTATTGAAAATCAATTGTTGACCTTCTTTTACTGCTTTGCAGTCATCTGTCTTGTCGGCCAGGGCACGTTCAAAGTCGTCTAGTATAGGCAAGATGGCCTTAACAGTGCTTTCGGCACCGTTTAATATCAGTTCGCTTTTTTCTTTCAGCGTACGTTTACGGTAGTTTTCAAATTCGGCAGCTTTGCGCAAATATTGGTCTTTCAGTTCTGCAATTTTTTCGTTAGCTTCTTGCAGTTGCTGCTCTACCGTTTTTTCTTCACCTTTTTCTTCTTGCGCTTCTGCAGTTTTTTCTTCGCCTTCGTTCATGTTAGAGGCGTTTTCTGCTTGTGTGTCCTGTGCAATATCTTTTTCTTCTTTTATGTCTTTATCTTTTTTCATGTTTTATATATATTTAATAATATAATGTTTAGTGTTGTATCAGCAAAAAGCTTGCCAAACATATGGTTCGGCCTTTTAATGTGCTATTATACAAACGCTGGTACATCTTCATGTCGAAAATGTGCCAGCGTGTCTCTTTTGTTATATTTATATCTTATTGATTTTGGCTTGATTTAACTATACATCTTTTCCTTTAGTTCTTTAATCTGTGCATCGTAGATGTAGTCGTCATAATCCATCAACTTATCGATAGTTCCCTTTGGCGTAAGCTCGATGATGCGGTTTGAAACGGTCTGAATAAACTCGTGGTCATGACTTGAAAACAATATGTTGCCTTTAAAGTTAACCAAGTTGTTATTGAAAGCTTGAATACTTTCAAGGTCAAGATGGTTGGTAGGCGTATCCAAAATCAGGCAGTTGGCATTTTTAAGCTGCATACGAGCTATCATACAACGCATCTTCTCGCCACCAGAAAGCACATTCACCTTCTTCATAACATCTTCACCAGAGAACAACATTCGTCCTAAATAGCCTTTCATGACGACCTCGTTGCCAGGACCATACTGTCCTAACCATTCAACGAGATCTTTTTCGCTTTCAAAGAATTCGGTGTTATCCAGTGGCAGATAGGCGGTGGTAATAGTAACGCCCCATTTATAGGTTCCTGCTTGCGGCTCGCGGTTGCCATTGATGATTTCGAACAGGGCTGTCATTGCTTTAGGATTATGGCTGAGGAATACAACCTTTTCTCCTTTTTCAATGTTGAAGTTTACGTTATCAAACAGCACAGTGCCATCAGAATCAACAGCTTTCAACCCCTCTACTTCCAATATCTGGTTACCTGGTTCGCGTTCCATGGTGAAGATGATGCCAGGATATTTACGGCTTGAAGGACGAATTTCTTCCACATTCAGCTTTTCCAGCATCTTCTTGCGGCTGGTTGTTTGCTTACTCTTTGCTACGTTAGCCGAGAAGCGACGGATGAATTCTTCCAGTTCTTTACGTTTTTCTTCAGCCTTCTGTCGTTGGTTTTGTGCTTGACGCAAAGCCAACTGTGAACTTTCATACCAGAACGAATAGTTGCCTGAGAATACGGTTACCTTGCCAAAGTCGATATCTACAGTTTGTGTACTTACCGAGTCGAGGAAGTGACGGTCGTGGCTCACTACTAAAACGGTTTGCTCTACATTGCTTAAATATTCTTCCAACCATTGTACGGTGTCGAGGTCAAGGTCGTTGGTGGGCTCGTCCAATAACAGGTTGTCAGGATTGCCAAACAATGCTTTGGCAAGCATTACACGCACCTTTTCATTGTTAGACAGTTCGGCCATCTGCTTGTAGTGTATATCTTCCTTTATACCAAGGTTTGACAGCATTTGTGCGGCATTACTCTCAGCTTCCCAGCCGTCCATTTCAGCAAACTTTAGTTCTAGTTCTGCTGCACGGTTGCCATCAGCTTCTGTCATTTCGGGTTTTGCATACAGAGCTTCGCGCTCTTTCATGTTCTTCCACAGGGGCTCATGTCCCATCAGTACGGTGTCGAGCACACTGTAAGCGTCATATTTAAAGTGATCTTGTTCCAATACGGACAGGCGTTCACCAGGGCCCAGTTCTACGGTACCTTTGTTAGGCTCCAATTCGCCACTAATCGCTTTCAGTAGCGTTGATTTTCCTGCACCATTGGCGCCAATAATACCATAGATGTTTCCTGGTGTAAATTTGATGTTCACATCCTTGTATAATACTCTTTTGCCAAACTGTATGGCAAGATTGCTCACTGTGATCATTTCTGTTCTGTAAGTTGTTTTTGTTTTTTGAAATACATTTGTGGCTGTTCTTCTTAGTGAAGAAACCTGTTTGCTTTACGCCCTGTGTTATAACATAATAGGACGTATGGTGCTAAAGCCTTGCAAAGGTACAAAAAATATTTAAAATATGTGGCATTATGTGCGCATAATTCAGTTATCCTTGTGAAAATCAATGATTAATAAACGCGCTCTTTATTGTTCTTTACAGTTAGTTGTGTTGAGAATAATTTAAGGCATCATAATCATGCTAACAGTTGATATATAATGTGTTTCTATTCTGTTTTATGCTGTTGCCATTCTGTCATGTGTAAAAGCCAATTTGGCACATGTCGTTCAAGGGCATGTTGTTTGTGTGTTCGGATAGCGGTTGTGGTTCCTTCTGCATAGATAGAAGTGATAATCAGCCGTATAAATATTTTATATAGGGGAATAAAAGAAAGGAGAAAAATATGACATTCGACAAATTTACAATTAAAGCGCAAGAGGTGGTTCAACAAGCTGTGAACATTGCACAGCAGAACCAGCAACAAACCATTGAGCCTTTGCATTTGCTGAAAGGAATCTTTGAAAAAGGTAAAGACGTTTGCACTTTTGTTTTTCAAAAACTAGGCGTCAATGCTATGCAAGTGCAGACTGTGGTTGATAACGAGTTGCAACGTCTGCCGCGTGTACAAGGTGGTCAGCCTTATCTTAGCAATGATGCTAATCAGGTTTTAGAGCGTGCTGTGGCTCTTTCGCAGCAGTTGGGAGATGAGTTTGTTAGCATAGAACCCATTTTATTGGATTGCTTACCTCAAATACCACAGCAGGACGTATATTAAAAGATGCTGGTATGACTGAGGCCGATACTAAAAAGGCTATTCAAGAATTGCGTCAGGGGCAAAATGTACAGTCGCAATCGGGAGATGAAAACTATCAGAGTCTTTCAAAATACGCCAAAAACCTTGTTGAAGATGCTCGCCAAGGAAAACTTGATCCTGTGATTGGTCGTGATGAAGAGATACGTCGCGTGTTGCAAATACTGTCTCGACGTACTAAAAATAATCCTATCCTTATCGGTGAGCCAGGAACAGGTAAAACTGCTATCGTAGAGGGACTTGCACAGCGTATCGTTCGAGGTGACGTTCCTGAGAATTTGAAAGACAAGCAACTTTATTCGCTTGACATGGGCGCCCTTGTAGCAGGTGCTAAATATAAGGGCGAGTTTGAAGAGCGTTTAAAGAGTGTGATAAAAGAGGTTACCAACAGCAATGGCAACATCATTCTCTTTATTGATGAGATACACACCTAGTGGGTGCTGGTGGTGGTGAAGGTGCTATGGATGCTGCCAATATTCTGAAACCAGCCTTGGCGCGTGGCGAACTTCGCTCTATAGGAGCCACAACACTGAACGAATATCAAAAATATTTTGAGAAAGATAAGGCTCTTGAGCGTCGTTTTCAAACTGTTATGGTTGATGAGCCCGATGAACTTAGCGCCATCAGTATTCTTCGTGGCTTGAAAGAGCGTTACGAAAATCACCATAAGGTGCGTATTCAAGACGATGCTTGTATTGCTGCTGTAAAACTTTCAGAACGATATATTTCTGATCGCTTCTTGCCAGATAAGGCCATTGACCTCATGGATGAGGCTGCTGCAAAATTGCGTATGGAGCGCGACTCGGTGCCCGAAGAGCTCGATGAACTGACACGTCGTTTGAAACAGCTTGAGATTGAGCGCGAAGCCATTAAGCGAGAGAATGATAAAGATAAGATAGCGCAGTTGGATAAAGACATTGCCGAACTGAAAGATCAAGAAAAATCGTTCCGTGCAAAGTGGGAGAGCGAGCGCGCCTTGGTGAACAAAATTCAGCAAGATAAACAGCAAATGGAACAACGAAGTTTGAGGCTGAGCGAGCTGAGCGCGAAGGCAACTATGAACGAGTAGCAGAGATACGATATGGTCGATTACAGGCTCTTGATGACGATATTAAAGCCATTCAATCGCAGTTGCATCACGCGCAAGACGGAAGTGCCATGATACGCGAAGAGGTCACTGCCGATGATATTGCTGAGGTGGTGAGCCGTTGGACAGGCATACCTGTTACTCGTATGATGCAGAGCGAACGTGAAAAGTTGTTGCATCTTGAGGCCGAACTGCATAAACGTGTTATCGGACAAGACGAAGCTATAAGTGCCGTAAGTGATGCTGTACGTCGCAGTCGAGCAGGCTTGCAAGACCCTAAACGTCCTATCGCCTCGTTTATCTTCCTTGGTACAACGGGTGTAGGTAAAACAGAACTAGCAAAGGCTTTGGCCGACTATCTGTTTAACGATGAAACGATGATGACGCGTATTGATATGAGCGAGTATCAAGAGAAATTCAGTGTTAGCCGACTGATAGGTGCCCCTCCTGGATACGTAGGCTATGATGAAGGTGGTCAGCTTACCGAGGCCGTGCGTCGTAAACCTTATCAAGTGGTGTTGTTTGATGAGATAGAGAAAGCGCATCCTGATGTCTTTAATATCTTGTTACAGGTGCTTGATGACGGCCGCTTGACCGATAATAAAGGTCGCACCGTCAACTTTAAAAACACCATTATTATTATGACGTCAAATCTCGGAAGTCAGTATATACAAGCGCAACTTGAAAACTTGAACGCTCAGAACCGCGACCACGTAATTGCTGATACCAAGGCTAAGGTAATGGATATGTTGAAGAAAACCATACGTCCCGAGTTCCTCAACCGTATCGATGAAACCATCATGTTTTTACCTCTTACTCGTGAAGAGATTGCACAAGTAGTAACCTTGCAGATGAACGTTGTAAGAAAGATGCTTGAGTCGCAAGGCTTCAATATCAGTATTACACCCGCTGCTATCAATTATTTGGCCGACGAAGGTTATGACCCCGAGTTTGGAGCACGTCCTGTAAAACGTGCTATACAGCGCTGTGTTTTGAACGACCTCTCTCGCAAGATTTTGGCCGACGAGGTAAGTCGTGAGAAACCTATCGTTATTGATGCCGAAGAACAACATTTGGTGTTCAGAAACTAAAAGGTTTGTTTATACAGGCTTGATGAAAAACGGAACGTATTAAAAATAAATGTCCCCAAAGAAGGACGTTCGTTAACTAAATAATAATAAAAAGAATGAGTTAACTAACGTCCTTTCTTTGGGGATATTTTTGTAGGTGTATGTTTTTTCTTTACTTACTTGGTTTCAATTTCTTCCTTCATATCGATAAACTGCTTCTTGTCGTCGTAGAATTCGTATTGTAAGAACGACAACTTTTGTGAAGCAAGTACATGTACTCCGAAACCATATCGCATTTTCCACTTCATGCAGAGCGAGAAAAAACCTTGGTTGATATAGGCTGCCACGTAGGGGTGAACGTAGAGATAAAAAGTCTTAATGCCTATCTTGTTAACAAGGTTGCTAATTTTTCGCTCCAACTGATCGGTAAACAGGATGCTTGACTTTATTTTCCCTGTGCCAAAGCATGATGGGCATGTTTCTTCTACGTTAACATCCATTGCAGGGCGTACACGCTGGCGTGTAATCTGCATAAGGCCGAATTTGTTAGTGGTAAGATGTTATGGCGAGCACGGTCTTTTTGCATATTCTTGCACATGCGCTCGTATAACAACTGGCGGTCTTCAGCCAAATTCATGTCGATAAAATCAACTACGATGATACCGCCCATATCGCGTAGGCGTAATTGGCGAGCTAATTCATCGGCAGCACCAAGGTTTACGTCAAGGGCATTTGCCTCTTGTCCGCTGTCAGAGTGCGAACGATTACCGCTGTTTACATCAACCACATGCAAAGCCTCAGTATGCTCAATAATGAGATAAGCGCCGTGCTTATAATTGACGGTCTTACCAAAGCTTGATTTTATTTGCTTTGTGACATTAAAATTGTCGAAGATGGGTACTTTACCTGTGTACAATTTTACGATATCGGCCTTTTCCGGGGCTATTAGTTGCACATAGTGCTTTACCTCATTGTGAATTTCGGCATCGTTAATGTAATGTTTTCGTAGGTGGGGTTAAAGAGGTCGCGTATGAGAGCTACGGCGCGTCCTGTTTCTTCAAATATTAGTTGGGGTCGTTGTTGGGTTTTCTGCACTTTGGTAAGCGCATCTTCCCAACGTTGGGCTAATATTTTCATCTCAACATCGAGCTCTGCCACTCGTTTGCCTTCGGCTACAGTGCGTACAATGACGCCACAGTTTTTGGGCTTGATGCTGTTGATGAGTTGTTTCAGGCGTGCGCGTTCCTCGCCGCTTTTAATTTTGCTTGATACCGATACTTTTTCACCAAATGGTATAAGCACGAGATATCGACCTGCAAAGCTAAGCTCGCCAGTAAGGCGAGGGCCCTTGGTTGAGATGGGTTCTTTAACGATTTGTACCAAAACCTCTTGACCCACCTTGAGGGTATTTTGTACGCTGCCATCCTTTTTAAGGTCGGGTAGGCGCGTGGCTTTAGCAAAGGGGTAGAGTTTACGACGGTCGCTCTGTACTTGTTTGAGATATTTTTCGAAGGAATGAAACTGACTGCCTAAGTCAAGATAATGGAGAAACGCATCACGCTCATAGCCTACGTCTACGAAACAAGCATTGAGGCCCGGCATGAGCTTCTTTACTTTTGCTACGTAGATATTGCCTACCGAGTATGACACCGTTCTCGGCTCGTTCTGGTATTCTACCAACCGCTTGTCTTCAAGCAAGGCGATAGAAATCTCTTTTTCTTGAACGTCAATGACGACTTCGCTTGTCATTTCTCTTCTTTCTGTATATTTGTGTAATACTGTGTGTTTTCGCTAAGATAAAACGAGGGCGTGCCAAAGGACCCTCAGTGGATACATTGACGCGCCCCGTAGAATAAGAACGGCGTTATTTGCTCTTATGTCTGTTCTTTCTTAATCTTTTTTTACGCTTGTGCGTAGCCATCTTGTGTCCCTTTTTTTTCTTTCCGTTTGGCATAGCTGTAATGTGTTAAATTGTTTATTGAATGTTTATATATAGTTTCGTGAAAAGTCGGTGTTTCAGCGAAATTACTTTTCTTTCATCTGTTCAACGAAGCATTTTGCAGGCTTAAAGCTGGGCAGGTCGTGTGCTTCGATAATCATGGTTGTTTTCTGAAGAATGTTACGTGCGGTTTTGGCTGCACGATGCTTGATGATGAAGCTTCCAAAACCTCTGAGATAGACGTTCTCCTTGTTTTCGAGCAAGCTGTCCTTAATGGTTTCCATGAAGCTCTCTACTACCACGGCTACGTCTTTCTTTTGCAAGCCCGTGTTTACGGCTATCTTGTTGATGATATCTGCCTTAGTCATTTTTAATATAAATTTTACTTTTAACTTGTTGTTTTTAAACCTTTTTCTTTTCTGAACTGCAAAGGTACAAGTTTTTCTGTGGAAAACGAAATTTTTTTACTCTTTTTTCGTGCATCCTCATTCTTAATACTTGATTTTTAGGGGGAAAGCAAACTGATAAATCATAAAAGACGTTTCAATAAGGTGAAATAAAGGCTGCCAATATGGTTTCTAATCATCACCATATAAGCAGCCTTTAAAGTATAATGTTATGCTCTTACCTGCTATTTGGGGTAGGCAAGAGGGCTATTTTGTCTTGTTTCCTATGATAGTTTCAACAAAATAGCGGTGCACACGAACGTCATCGTCAAGTTCTGGGTGGAAAGCCGTAACCAATTGGTTGCCCTGTTGTGCGGCTACAATGTGCCCATCGACAGTAGCCAATACTTCTACGCCAGGCCCTACGCTTTCGATGTAGGGCGCACGGATAAACGTCATTGGGATGTCGTCGCCCACACCTTTCATTGGAGCAATGGTATGAAAACTGCCCAACTGTCGACCGTAGGCATTACGGCACACACGGGTATCCATGGTTGAGATGCGAGCCATAGGCTCGTTAGCAACGTCGCGTGACAGGAGGATAAGACCTGCGCAAGTGCCGAACACTGGGCCACCTTGTGCAATAAATTGCTGAACAGGCTCAAGCAGTCCGAGTTCTTTCAGTAGCTTAAGCTGTGTTGTGCTTTCGCCGCCAGGAATAATAAGGGCATCTTTGGGCTGTGCCCAGTCGGACAATTGTCGTATTTCAAAGCATGTGGCACCTAGCCTTTCGAGCATGCGTTCATGCTCGATAAAGGCTCCTTGCAGTGCTAATACAGCAATTCTCTTCACGGCTTATTTTCCTCTCTCTGCCATGAGCAGTGCTATCTCTTGTTCGTTGATGCCTACCATAGCTTCGCCCAGGTCTTCAGACAGTTCTGCCAGCATCTTGGCATCCTTATAGTTGGTAACAGCTTTAACAATGGCAGCAGCGCGTTTGGCTGGATTTCCGCTCTTGAAGATACCTGATCCTACGAATACGCCCTCGGCACCCAACTGCATCATCAGTGCAGCATCGGCAGGAGTTGCTACACCGCCAGCAGCAAAGTTTACTACGGGCAGTTTGCCGTTTTCATGAACATACTGTACCAACTCATACGGAACCTGCAACTGTTTAGCAGCTTCATATAGTTCGTCAGTAGCCATTGAGGTGAGACGACGTATTTCGCTCTGCATCATGCGCATATGGCGTACGGCCTGTACTACATCTCCAGTGCCAGGCTCGCCCTTTGTACGTATCATGGTTGCACCTTCGGCAATACGACGCAATGCTTCGCCCAAGTTTTTAGCACCGCAAACGAAGGGTACGTCAAACTCGTTCTTGTCAATGTGGTAAACGTCGTCAGCGGGCGACAGCACTTCGCTCTCATCAATATAGTCGATTTCAATGGCCTGCAGAATTTGTGCCTCAGCAAAATGTCCGATACGGCATTTCGCCATAACGGGGATAGACACAGCTTCTTGGATGCCCTTAATCATCTAGGGTCACTCATACGTGATACACCGCCAGCGGCACGAATGTCGGCGGGGATGCGCTCAAGTGCCATAACAGCACATGCGCCAGCAGCCTCGGCTATGTGTGCCTGTTCGGGTGTGGTAACGTCCATGATAACGCCGCCCTTGAGCATCTGTGCCAGGTTGCGGTTCAGTGTTTGTCTTTCCTTGTTCATTGTTTTATTTACTTTTCTTTGATGTTTTGTTATACTGAATGTGTTGTGTTGTTCTCGTTCTTTTATACGATAAATTGTTTCCTCTGCTCCTTTCACGGTACAAAGGAAAGAAAAATTTTTCTATTTTAAAAACAAAAGAACACCTTTTCGTGAAAAAAGTGTCTTTTGTCTTGTTTTTGTCTTAATAAACCTCAATGATGATGAGGTTATTAATGTCTTTTTTCCTTATATTATTTTAAAACGCACACGGAAACTGTGGGTTAGTTCATCCCAATTAGTTCCCAATAGCACAAAACGTCCTATTTGTGCTGTTGAACGCACATGCTTGCCAATGCAGGGGCATACATCATAGTCGCCTATGCGTACTAAACGCACTTGATGGGTGGCATCGTCAGGAAGACGGCTTGCATCAATGCCTTCGGGCAAGTGGTCGCGGCTTACCATTTCATATGTTACGGGTAAGTCTTGACTAATGAGCTCGTTCATACGTGTTTCAATTTCCTTTTCCTCTTTTCGTGAGGGTTTGTGGTCAAGCACGAAGGTCATCTTACTTTTCTTGCGCTCTATGTGCGCATTGGTAGAACGAGGGCATCCGAATATTCTACCCATGGTTTGGTTGAGCAGATGCTCGGCCGTGTGTGCGGGTGGAAATTCTTCTTTCATGTGTTCGTTCACCACTTGTTCGTTTTTCTCCATCTTGTCTGTCTCCACATTTATTTTGTATACCCGTCCGCCCATTGCGGGCAGATTTAGAGTGAGGGTGTTGTCAGCAGAAGTAAAAGTGGTAGCAATGTTCTCGCCTGTGAGCAAGTCGAGTGCACGATAAGAGGCTGCTGGTATGTTCAGATAACGCATGGCATGTGCTGGAATGTTTAATAGCGCCATGTGTTCACGTTCAGAGAAGTTGGCCACCACCAGCAATAATTCGTTTCCTGCTTTTCTGAGGTAAGCATACACATCATGAAGATGCTGATTTACATACATTAAGTCGAAGAACTCGCCTTCGGTTACAGCCTTTTCTTTTGCGGCTATTTGCATAATAGCTTGGTAGGCAGTGTGCAGATGCTTCTCTTCAGCAGTAAGTTTCCGACGGTCAACATAGGCGTGATATAATGAGGGTACACACCAATAATCGAAAATAGTGGTGCGTCCGTCTTTACCGCTGAAACCTTCGCTATCCATTCCTTCTTCGCCATATTCTTGTCCTGCATACAGCATCACAGGATTGGTGCGCATGAGGGCTGTGGCAATAGTGGCAGGTATTCCTTTTTCGGCTTTGCCTGCGAAGAAATGGCTGGCTATGCGTTGCTCGTCATGGTTCTCAAGAAAATATAGCATGTGAGTGTGTATGTCGTCAGTTTGTTGCCAAGCGTGTGTGATTGCTTGTGTCGACGTTTGTCTACACATAACGGCTCTTACCGTGTCGTACATGCCCACCTTGTCGTACAGATAATCGAAACCAGCTTGTAGGTAGGTGCGGTAGAGCGAGGGGTTATAAACCTCACCAATAATACATATTTCAGGATACTCGTTTTTCAGCTTGCTAATGGCATACTGCCAGAAAGCGGGAGGCACCATTTCGGCCATGTCGCAACGAAAACCATCAACGCCTTTTGCTGCCCAAAAGAGAAGAATGGCTGTCATTTTCTCCCACGTGTTTGGCACGGGTGAGAAGTGTACAGAACGTCCGCCAGCATCGCAATAGTCGATGCCATAGTTCAGCTTTATTGTTTCATACCAGTCGGTTATTGAGGACGATGCGTCAAAATGGTCGTTACCAGTGGCTTTAGCCGGACATTCGGTATAAGGCCCCATCTCAGCATTATTGATATTGAATTTGGGCGTGAAAGGTTGTCCTGGACAATAATAAAAATTATTGTTTGGGCTGAAATGCTTGCTGGTGTCGTCATCGGCCCCAAGGTCTTTTACGCCCTCAGGCTTTGTTACCGACTGATATTGTCGTGCAACATGATTAGGCACAAAGTCGATAATTACTTTCATGCCTACGCGATGGGTGCGTTTTATAAGGGCCTCAAATTCGGCCATACGTGAAGGCACGTCTTCTGCTAAATCTGGGTCAATATCATAATAGTCGGTGATGGCGTAGGGCGAGCCTGCTTTTCCTTTCACCACAGCAGGGTTTGGCGTGGAATGTTGTAGCTTGAATAATTGGTGCAAGTGGCGTGTCGTATGACACCCGTATACCATACATGTGTTACACCCATAGCCTTTATGCGTTGCAGAATGGCGCGGTCGATGAAGTTCATCTTACCGCTGCCGTTCTGTTGTAGGGTGCCACCAGGAATATTTGCTGTGGTTTTATTGCCAAACAACCGGGTGAAAATCTGATAGAGGATAATCTTGTCGGTCATTATCATTGTTGTTGTCTGTGGCAATTATGCTATGCCGTGTGCCGATACGTTTTTGTTGATACGGCCAATCATGCCTTGCAGAGCCTTGCCAGGACCACACTCGGTAAAGTCGTTGGCACCTGCGCTAATCATATTGTTTACGCTCTCTGTCCAACGTACGCTGCTGGTGAGCTGGGAAATGAGGTTGGCTTTGATTTCGGCGGGGTCGGTATAGGCCTTTCCATCAACGTTTTGATATATGGGGCACGTGGAGCCTTAAACTCGGTTGCTTCAATTGCTTTTTCAAGTTCGTCTTTTGCAGGACGCATGAGGGGCGAGTGGAAAGCGCCACCTACCTTCAATGGAAGGGCACGTTTGGCACCAGCAGCTTTCAGCTTTTCGCAAGCAGCATTAATGCCCTCAATAGTGCCGCTGATAACAAGCTGGCCAGGGCAGTTGTAGTTGGCTGCAACCACTGTTTCGCCACTTTCTGATACCTCATTGCAGATACCTTCAATGGTCTCGTCGGGCAGGCCGATAACGGCAGCCATTGTTCCAGGAGCGGCTTCACAGGCTTTCTGCATAGCCATAGCACGAGCGCTTACCAAACGTAAACCGTCTTCAAAGCTCAGAGCGCCAGCGGCTACAAGGGCTGAAAATTCGCCCAATGAGTGGCCTGCTACCATGGCGGGGCAGAAGTCGTCGCCCAGACAAAGAGCGCTGGCTACGCTGTGAAGAAAAACTGCGGGCTGTGTAACCTTGGTTTCTTTCAGCTCTTCATCAGTGCCATTAAACATGATATTGGTGATGCTGAAACCAAGAATTTCGTCAGCTTTGTCAAACAGTTCTTTTGCTATGGGGTTGTTGTCATACAGGTCTTTTCCCATACCTGTAAATTGAGCTCCCTGTCCGGGAAATACAAATGCTTTCATTCGTTTTGTCCTTTCTGTATTTTGTTATTTGTTTTCTTTATGCTATATCGCAGTTGCTTAAAACGGTGCAACTTCGCATTAAGCGCTGCAAAGATACGAAATAATAATCGGAAATAGATATTTTTTCCATCCTTTTTAACCTATCTATGGCTTCTGCCTTCCTTTCTGCTTATAACACATGGTGTTATGGCAATGCGTCTTTTTTTTAGTTGTTATCATTAGTGTCCCGTTAAAATCGGGATACTAATCAAGTTGCGCATTAAAATAACTTGCAATAACAAAAAAATAACAGATGTATAATTGTTTTACGATAGATTTTCTGTAATTTTGCAGAGAGAAAATTATTATTAGGATTACAGGATGAAACAAACAAAGATTGTAGCTTCGATTAGCGACAGACGTTGTGACAAGGATTTTATCAGGAAACTTTTCTTTTCGGGTGTAAACGTTGTGCGAATGAACACGGCACATGCTACGCCTGACGGCATAAAAACAATTATCAAAAATGTGCGTGAAGTGTCGCCTCACCTTGCTTTGATGATTGATACGAAAGGCCCTGAGGTGCGAACCACAGGTGTTGATGAGCCTATTGCATACCACACAGGTGATATTGTGAAAATATTTGGACGTCCAGAGATGGATTCAACCCACGATATCGTAAATGTTTCATACACCGATATTGCCAAAGATGTTAAGGTAAATGACCACATGCTCTTTGATGATGGCGAACTGGATATGAAAATTGTTGATGTGCAAGGCCCAATGCTGGTGGCCGAAGTGCAGAACGATGGCGTGTTGGGCGCACATAAAAGTGTGAATGTACCAGGTGAACACATCGCTTTGCCTGCCATCACTCAGAAAGATTATAATAACATCTTGTTGGCTATAGAACAAGATATCGACTTTATTGCACACTCGTTTGTGCGCTCGGCTAATGATGTAAAGGCCATACAGGATGTTCTTGATGAGCATAACAGCGATATTAAGATTATTTCGAAAATTGAAAACCAAGAGGGTGTTGACAATATTGACGAAATTATCGATGCGTCATACGGCATTATGATTGCTCGTGGCGATTTGGTATCGAGGTGCCATTGGAGAAAATACCTGGCATACAGCGCCAAATTATTCGAAAATGTGTAATGAAGCATAAGCCTGTTATTGTGGCTACGCAGATGTTGCACAATATGATAAAGAACCCTCGCCCCACACGTGCCGAGGTTACTGACATTGCTAATGCCATCTATTCGAACACCGATGCATGATGCTGAGTGGTGAAACGGCGTCAGGAAAATATCCTGTTGAAGCAGTGCAAACAATGGCGGCCATTGCTGAACAGGCAGAAAAAGACCGTGCTTTGTTGGGTAATCCTGAGGTGCCAATGAACGACTGTTGCTCGCAGAAAGAATTCTTGGCACATGCGGCCATTGATGCTACACGAAAACTGGGCGTGGCAGGTATTATTACCGATAGCGAGACGGGTGAAACAGCATGCAATTTGGCTTCGTTCCGTGGTCCCAACCCCGTGTTAGCTATTTGTTACCGTGAGAAAACCCAGCGTTGGCTGAATTTGAGTTATGGCGTGATTCCTGTTTATCTGAAAGAGCATACCTCGTCTGAACACATGTTTACTGCGGCTTTGCGTATGCTTCGCCAAAAACATTACATCGAGCTTGATGATAAGATAGCCTATCTGAGTGGAAGCTTTGGCGAGAGTGGTGGTACCACATTCCTTGAAATCAACAGTGTAAGACAGGTGTTTGATAAATCGTACGAATTCCACTTGCCGCAACACGTTGAGCGTAAATAATTTTTCTTAACAACACAAACATTATAAAAAATCTGCGAAGGGATAGATGTTATATGCGCAATCAAAAGGTATATGAGGCTGACGATAAGATGATTTCCCTTATCAAAGACAATTATAACGTTCTGCAAAGTTTGGGGTGCTTCGGCATCAACTTGGGCTTTGGAGACAAGACTGTGAGAACGGTGTGTGAGGAACAGAATGTTGACACGCTCACCTTTCTTACGGTGGTGAATTTTACCATCAATGGTGAAAGAAGTGTCATTGATTTGGCCAACTTGTCGGTGCCTACGCTGCTAAGATATTTGAAAGCCAGCCACGAATATTATAATGGTTTTCAGTTGCCATTCATACGTAAAGAATTGTGCGAGGCTATTGATATAGAGAGCTCTTTGGGCAAACTTATCATGAAGCTGTATGATGCTTATGCTAAGGCCATAACCTCGCATATGAAGTTTGAAGAGAAAATGGTGTTCCCATATATAGAAAAGTTGCTTGAAGGCGAACTGAGCGATAATTATGATATTGACACCTATAGCAAACATCATGGTCAAGAGGGTGAAAGACTGCGAGAGCTGAAAAGCATTATTATAAGTATCTGCCTTCTGATAAGTTGCATAACAATAAATTGTCGGCCACGCTTTATGATATATATAATAATGAAGACTGGCTACGCTTACATGCCGAAGTGGAGGAAAAGATTCTTTTGCCTGCCATCAAACGTCTTGAGGATAAAAACAAAAAAGGCGGAGTGGGGCAGAAGATATCTGATATGTTAGCAAAGTCGTCTGATACGTCTGAACTACTGGGCGAGCGTGAAAAAGAGGTTATTGTGGCTTTGGTACAAGGCATGTCAAATAAAGAGATTGCTGAACACCTCTGCATTGCTACCAATACCGTTATTACGCATAGGCGCAACATAGCTCGAAAACTACAAATACACAGCGCAGCAGGTCTCACCATCTATGCCATCGTAAATAATTTAGTAGACATTTCATCTGTAAAACTATAAATGTGATTGCGCATCCTCATCCTAAAATAAAACTGGCTATTGTTGACACCAATGTGTTGGCGGTTATTGGTCTGAAGAATATTCTTCGGTCAGTAATGCCTATTGCTGAGGTAGATAACTTTGCTTCGGTGGCTGAACTAGAGGCAAATCATGCCGACTCTTATTTCCATTTTTTTGTTGATGTAGCCATCCTTCTGCAAAATCTATCCTTCTTTACAACGCTTAAGCATAAAGTGATTGTGCTTACCACGTCAATAGGGCAGGCTTCACAGTTGGCAGGCTTTCATGTTATTTGTGTAAACCAACCCGAACCTCAGTTTGTAAAAGACTTGCTTCGATTGGAACAATATGCTCATGCTCATGGACGCAATTTGCCACCAGTGCAGAAAACCGCTGGCGATAACTTACTTAGTGCGCGTGAGATAGAGGTGCTGACTCTTTTAGTGTATGGAAAAACAAACAAGGAAATTGCGGCTGATCTTAGTATTAGCATCACTACCGTTATCTCGCATCGCAAAAATATTATGATAAAACTAGAGGCTCGTTCGCTTTCTGCGCTTACCATTTATGCCGTGATGAACGGATTGGTTGATGTAAACCGTATCTAGTTTTTAAAAATATAAAAATAGGGGAGTGTCATTTTCATTCTGACACTCCCCTTTTTATTAGTTAATCGATCAATATCGATTAATCTTCATCGTCTTCTTCTGCCTCGTGTGCGGCAATCAGTGCCTGCTGTACCTCATTCGGAACAAGCTCGTAGCTGGCAAACTTGGTAGTGAATGATGCGCGACCACCTGTTAAGCTACTCAGCGAGATAGAGTAGTTGTTCAGCTCTTTCAAAGGTATCG
>ERZ859937.131-NODE-131-length-38900-cov-3.431072_pt1 | contig 38900 bp, 38 predicted proteins | sample MGYA00509985_ERZ859937 | MGnify/ENA primary metagenome ERZ859937 (study PRJEB30046, sample SAMN00715169) | human gut metagenome | study: EMG produced TPA metagenomics assembly of the A metagenome-wide association study of gut microbiota in type 2... | reverse complement strand
GAAGCCGGAGATAGCAGATACGTTGCCGGAGGTATTTGAAGTATATATGAAGGAGAATCCGAATGTTGAAATCGTGGTAGATCGTCCGGGTGGAAATGATTATGATACAACGATCAAAGCTCAGATGGCATCCGGTGTTTATCCTGATTTATGTATGGTAAATTCCTATAGTGTTATGGAATCCTTTGCAAAGGGTGGAAATGCGACGGCAATTACAGATTATAGTTTTGTTGATAATTTTGTAGACGGAATTCTTCCATCTATCACCTATGATGGAGAAATCTATGGTGTTCCATGCGAACTGGATGGCGTTGGCGTTATTTATAACCGGACTATTTTTGAGGAAGTCGGTCTAGAAATTCCAACTACACTTAGCGAGATGGAGGAGGTGTGCCAGAAACTAAAAGATGCAGGAATTACACCTTTCGCTGTGGGGTTAAAAGATAGTTGGACCATGAATCAGACTTTCAGTTTAATTCATGGAGAAATTATGGATGCGTATGAATTTACAGATGCAATGAATCGAGGAGAAGCTTCCTTTACAGATGCAGAATTGGATGGAGCATTTGATTTTCTGGATTTAATGGTGGCGAACTGCAATGATAAGCCGTCAGACAGTGATTACAGCAATATGTGTACATTATTTGCACAGGGTGAATGTGCAATGATGGTATGTGGTATGTGGGGCATGACTAGCGTTCTGATGATTGACCCTGACATTGAGACTGGTGTGTTTGCAGTTCCAGTAAGTGAAAATCCTGAAGACGCAAAGCTTTGTACAGGTAATGCAGCAGTCTTCATCATGCCTCCGCAGTCAGTGAATCAGGAAGAAACATTGAAATTAATGGAATGGATGTCTGGAGAGGAATTTGCACAGTTATACGCAGAAAAATGCGGTATATATATGCCGACAAAGAATGCAGCCCTTCCACTAGAAGCGTCAAGCGCATGGGAAAATATTAAGTCTTATATCGATGAAGGAAACATTACATCACTACCATTTCTGTATTATCCGTCGGGATTTGATGCAGGAATTGCATTACAGACATATTTTAATGGGGAATCCTCTCAGGAAGATGTCAGAAATGCATGGGATGAGTTGTGGAAAAGTCTGACACTGTAAATTATTTTCGGTATATCTGCGTGGATATGTAGGCGCAGGAAACATATCCACGCATAATACAAGAGGCGTTCTAATCAAAAAAAAGAGGTGTTTTAGTTGAAAGAAAAAAAGAAACGTCAGGTGCATACAGCATCTTTCTGGATGTTTATTCTTCCAGCGTTATTTCTATATGCATTATTTATGCTAGTGCCATTGCTTGGAACAGTACTATATTCGTTAACGAACTGGGATGGAATCAGTGTTATATACGAATTTGTCGGAATTAAAAACTACATACGGCTATTTACCAATGATTCGGCATTTCGAGCAGTATGGCAGTCAGTTTTCGTTTTGTTGCACTTTATACAATTTTAGTTAATAGTATCGCATTAGCATTAGCTGTTCTTTTGGATAGGGTAAACAAAAAACTGAAGAGTTTCATTCGTAGCGTGATTTTCATGCCAAATGTAATTAGCCTGATTATGGTTTCGTTTATTTGGCAATTTATGTTTACAAAAGTATACAGCGAGCTTGCAGGAGATGGCTTTTTTCCGGATATTACTTGGTTTAGCAATAGTGCAACAGCTATGGTAACTATTCTTATCACATTAATTTGGCAAAGTGTTGGATATTTTATGGTAATTTATGTTGCAGGGATTGAATCATTGATCGAACATATTATGAGGCGGCTTTGATTGATGGGGCAGGGTACTGGCAGCGTACTTTTAAGATTACATTTCCATTGATGCTTCCGTCTATTATAGTGAATATATTTCTTTCCATTTCGGGGGCTTTTAAGACGTTTGAAATTCCATATCTGATGACACGTGGCGGCCCGGGAGATTCGACCAATCTGATTGCATATAATATTTATAAAGAAGCTTATTTGTCAAATCACGCAGGTTATGCGTCTGCAAAGGCAGTTGTTCTATGCGTGATTGTAATGTGCATTGCAATTTTTCAGATTCGAGCTATGAAGAGGAAGGAGGTAGAAGCATGATAGATTCAGAATGCTCAAAATTCAGTGTTGGTAAATTTGCTGCAACAATAGTTTTGGTTATTGTATGTCTGGTCATGCTTACGCCGATTATATTTGCAGTAATCAATTCCTTCAAACCATATGCAGAAATGATGACATCATTTGTATCATTTCCGAATAGTTTGGACTTGAATAATTATGTAAAAGCATGGAAGGTTGCAAATTACCAAAAGTCTTTTTTTGTGTCGCTAGTGATTACAGTTTTTGGAACTATTGGAGCAGTTCTTTTAGCATCTATGGCATCCTATAAATTGGCCAGAACCAAAACAAGATTGAGCAACTTTATTTTTATGGTGTTTGTTTTAGCTATGACTATTCCATTTCATGCAATAATGATTCCTCTAGTCCAATTGGCAAACAAACTACATATAACTAGGAGCTTGATTGGCATCATTCCGATTTACTGGGGAATGTATATCCTTTTGCAGTATTTATGCTTCATGGATTTGTAAAAACAATTCCAATTGAGTTGGAGGAAGCTGCTAAGCTGGAAGGAAGCAGACCTATGCATACATTTTTCAAAATAGTGTTTCCTTTGTTGAGGACGCCGGTTGCAACGGTATGTATTTTGGATGCCTTATCAATATGGAATGATTTTTTGATGCCAATGCTTATTTTATCAGGAAACCCAAACTTAAAAACAATTCCAATGACACAGGTGAATCTGTTTGGACAATATACTTCTGAATGGAACATTGCAATTGCAGGAATGGTGCTGGGACTGATTCCATGCCTGCTTTTTTTCCTCATTATGCAGAAGAACATAGTCGGAGGTTTGACAGATGGAGCTGTAAAATAAATGAAATCAGAGAAACTGAAGGAGAATAGATAGATGGGAATATTTTATAATAAAACAACATTTAAAGTGCACCGTGATGCACAGGAAATTCCAGTCAAGGCAAAAGTAGATGTTCTTGTATGTGGAGGTGGACCGGCTGGAATTGGAGCAGCGCTTGGGGCAGCAAAGGGCGAAGTTAGTGTAATGATAATAGAAAAAAATAATTGCCTTGGGGGACTCGCAACCACTGGACTTGTGACAACATTTGCTGGGAGTTCTATTTTTTCGGATAGTGAAGATGATGATCCGGTTGTGAATCGTCGCCAGGTAATCAAAGGTGTTGTGTGGGAGTTTATTGAACGGCTGATTCAGGAAGATGGTGCAATCAGTCCAGAAGAGTTAAATAAGACAGGTCAAAATGATGTGCTACCTTTGATATAGAAGTGTACAAACGTGTTGCAGATGAAATTATGGAAGAGTGGGGAATTAATCTTTTATACCATACCATGATTACAGGGGCAATTATGGATGGAGAAACAATCAAGGGTGTTGTAATAGAAAATAAGGCAGGGTGTCAGGCAATTCTTGCTGATGTGATTATTGATGCAACTGGGGATGGTGACGTAGCCTACCTGGCAGGAGCGTCGTATAAGATGGGACGTGATGAGGATGGAAAAACTCAGCCACTTACAACGATGTTTCGGATTGGTGGAATGCCAGAAGTTGGAAAAGAGCAGATTGAAAAATTCTCCAAATACCCCAAAGCAAAGGTACAACCATATTTCCTGTTCTGGGAAGCACCAGAATTTATATATGGACATGTTTGCATATTCGGAACACCGCGTAAAGGCGAATACCGATGTGAAATGACACGTTCAGTGGATAAAAACGGACTCAATCCAGATGATTTGACAAAGGCGGAGATTGAATGTAGACGCCAGATTCCTAAAATTGTGGAATATTTTAGAAAAGAATATCCTGGAGCAGAAAATGTATACTTGATTGACAGCGCGGGAACAGTGGGAGTACAAGACAGCCGGAGAATTGTCGGCGAATATGAAATGACAATGGACGATTTACTGGAGTGCAGAGAATTTGAAGATGTTATTGCACTGGGATGTTATCCCATAGATCTTCACAATCCTATGGGGCGGGGATATGATATGCGTTTTATTAAGTATCCTGGTCAGGCATATGGAATACCATATAGGTGTATTGTTCCGGCAAAGATTGAAAATCTCCTTGTTGCAGGTCGATGCATTTCTGCAGATTTTTATGCAGAATCTGCAATTCGAATCTCTAGTACCTGTATGGCAATCGGTGAAGCAGCAGGAACAGCGGCAGCGTTGTGTGTGGTAAAGCATAAATCGCCACGCGATCTGGATGCTAATTTGCTTCGGCAAAAACTTGCTTCGCAGGGAGTCTGCCTTGAACAATTTGTATATAATACTCCACTGGTGGATGAAAAGTAAGGCTTGGAGATGTGAGGAGGCTGATATTGTTTATCATTTTTCGAGGTTGGTCGGTTCATTGAGCGGTGGCATTAACAAAGCCGAATGAAAAAGGGTAGCTGCCATACGGAATGTAGAGGAAAGGCGGGAAAGAGGACAAGGCTTCTTCTCTGTTTTTTCTCTTCCCTGTGGGGCGTTAGGACAGTTTTTGCCGCTTTTCGTGGCTGAAAGGAGCCTGTGAAACTTTTTCTGTAAAATAACCTAAGTAAGGTCCTTCTATGATACAATAAATATCATTAGGAGGGCCTTTTACTATGGCAAAACAAAAGAAACCAGTTCACAGAGTTGAAATGACTGAAGGAAAAAGGAACATCATCCGCCAGCTTCTCGAAGAATACGATATCGAGACCGCAGAAGATATCCAGGATGCACTCAAAGATCTTCTGGGCGGCACCATTAAAGAAATGATGGAGGCTGAAATGGATGACCATCTTGGATATGAGAAATCCCAGCGTTCTGACAATGACGATTATCGTAACGGTTATAAACGCAAGCAGGAAACAGCCGATATGGCTCTATGGAAATCGAGGTCCCACAGGATCGGAAATCGACCTTTGAACCACAGGTGGTGAAAAAGCGTCAGAAAGATATTTCTGATATTGATAGAAGATCATTTCTATGTATGCAAAGGGAATGACCACTCGCCAGATCTCGGAAACGATTGAAGATATCTATGGTTTTGAAACATCAGAAAGTTTCATATCCGATGTGACGGATAAGATACTTCCTCAGATTGAAGATTGGCAGAACCGCCCATTGGATGAGGTATATCCAATCCTTTACATCGATGCGATCCACTATTCTGTGCGGGATAATGGAGTCATTCGTAAACTTGCAGTTATGTCATTCTGGGTATTAATACAGAGGGCAAAAAGGAAGTCCTGACCATTACAATCGGTGACAATGAAAGTGCGAAATACTGGCTTTCTGTCTTAAATGAACTAAAAAATCGAGGGGTTAAAGATATCCTGATTATCTGTGCAGACGGCCTTACAGGCATTAAAGAAGCGATTTCGGCGGCATTTCCAAAGACAGAATATCAGAGGTGTATTGTTCATCAGGTAAGAAATACTCTGAAATACGTTCCGGATAAGGATAGAAAAGCCTTTGCTACAGACTTAAAAACCATCTATCAGGCTGCTGACGAGCAGAAAGCTCTGGCTGCCTTAAACCGTGTAACTGAAAAATGGACTCCCAAATACCCGAATTCCATGAAGCGTTGGAAGGACAACTGGGATGCTGTTTCACCTATTTTTAAGTTCTCAACCACTGTCAGAAAGGTCATTTACACGACAAATGCGATAGAATCACTGAATTCCACCTACCGGAAGCTGAATCGCCAAAGGAGCGTATTTCCAAGCGATACCGCCCTGTTAAAGGCCTTGTATCTGGCTACTTTTGAGGCTACGAAAAAATGGACTACCACCATCCGTGATTGGGCTCAGGTTTATGGAGAACTGAGCATTATGTACGAAGGACGCTTACCTGAATAATCAAAAGACAGGTGGGAAACCGCCTGCCCTTGACATGCCTGTAAGCAACTGTTATATATAAAACAAGGGCGATAAGCCTAATCCGTAAGCTTATTGCCCTTAATTATCATAGAAGAATCTTATTTACAGAGATTTTCTCATACACTCTTCAGAGTTGAATAGAGCTTCCATAAAATGAAAACCAAGTATGCTTCTCTTAATGTACCACATCAATTTCAGACATCCACCCATGCTTGCATTTCTCCAACTAAGGCAAGCCGAGCATACTCCAATGGCTCATCTATTGCTAATGCATTAAGCGAATTCTGTGAGCATGGAGTTGTTCTTAATCCATTTTCAGCCTTATTCAATCAATCCGTAATATGTAATTTTCATATGTGTTTACATCAATACTGTTTGTCTGTGGGTTATACTCTGCATATATCAATCTCATCTTATCTGTCCTTTCCTGTAATAGTATTAAAAGTACTTCATCCAGTTCAAACTGCCATTCTTATAATTTGTTATTAGCTGTTACCAGATTTTCTTGTCTACGCTCCGCTTCGGTCCGCACAGAACAGATGTCCGCTGGACATCTTGTGTCCTTGTTTTTTTCCTTATGAGGGTTCATGACCAAGGATAAAACGATATAACACGATACAAGATGTAACGGAAAGGACACCCTCGAAAACTTTAGTATTTTCAAGGGTTTGCCAAGATTTCCATAACAAAATATAACAGTTATTAAATCTCTTAATAAAATGTACCCTATAGATTGGACAGATTGAGTTTTTAAAACCCTTACCATTAGACAGTAAGTTTTAATGAAAACCCTTAAATCTATACAATGAGTTTACAGGGAACCCTTAACTTCGGACATGGTTTTGATGAACCCCTTCATTTTGGACAAAATCGCTTTTTGACTCCGATTCAGATTGATATTACAATAATAATGAATTGGAGGCAAGTGATGAGGAGTTCGATACCGAAGAGGTACGCAAACTTGTGAAGCGATTAGATGAATTGGATCCCATACCATTGCCGTGGAAATCGGATGAGGAAGCATTGAAAGACTTCTGGGATTATTGTGAAGAGAGACAGAGGGAAGAACGCATAATAGCAGAGATGAAAATTAAGGGCTGAGAAGTCAGTGCCTTTGGAAAAAGTATGTGGTAAAATATATATACGAGAAACGAAATGCTGCAAGAATTGCCAGACGTAGGTCAATTCATCCTAGCTATGGATACCTGGTTTGAAAAACTGATGGAGAAATAATCTAGGAAAATAGTTTAAAGTTTACATGTTATGATCATGTATGAAGTTGGAACAAAATAAAAGAATTGTGCTCTACTATTGTTCAAGAAAAAAACTCATTGACATATTTCAATCTATTTAGGAGGATAAACGATCATGTGTACAGCAGCAACTTATAAAACAAAAGATTTTTACTTTGGACGAACCCTCGATTATGAATGCTCTTATGGTGATCAGATAGTAATTACACCACGTAATTATGCGTTTAATTTTCGCCATGTTGGCGATATGAAAAATCATTATGCAATTATTGGAATGGCTCATGTTGCAGAGGATTATCCTTTGTATTATGATGCTATGAATGAAAAAGGAGTGGCAATGGCAGGACTGAATTTTGTCGGAAATGCTGTTTATGCCGAGATTAAGCCAGATGTGGAAAATATTGCACAGTTTGAATTTATTCCGTGGATTTTAAGTCAGTGTTCTTCTTTAGTTGAAGTTCGCGAGCTTCTTGAACGAATTAATATTGTTAATACTCCTTTCAGCGAGCAATTACCATTAGCACAATTACACTGGATCATTTCTGATGAGAATGAGTCAATTACGGTAGAATCTATGGCAGATGGTTTGCATATTTATGACAATCCAGTAGGAGTGCTTACGAATAATCCGCCATTTCCACAGCAGATGTTTCAACTAAATAATTATATGTATTTATCTCCTAAACAGCCCAGAAATACTTTCAGCGAAACTTTGACTCTTGATGCATATAGTAGAGGTATGGGAGGATTAGGTCTTCCGGGAGATCTCTCATCTTCCTCACGTTTTGTACGTGTAGCTTTTACAAAGGTAAATGCAATTTCAGGTGAATCAGAGGAAGAAAGCGTTAGCCAATTCTTCCACATTCTCGGATCTGTGGATCAGCAACGAGGATGTTGCGAAGTAGCGGATGGAAAATATGAAATCACATTGTATACGTCGTGTTGTAATGTTACAAAAGGTATTTATTATTACAATACTTATGAAAACCATCAGATCAGTGCAGTAGATATGCATGTAGAAAATCTGGATAGTGATAAAATGATTTGTTATCCAGTAATTCAAGGAGAACGAATCAACTATCAAAATAAATAATGTTTTGAAATCAGGGATGAGGTAGAAAGGAAAGTTCCATGACAAAAGATGAAGTAAAAAAACTCAGGATGGACAGTCCGGAATCACTACAGTTTTTAAATAATGCTACAAAATTTTATAATTTAATGATGATGTATCGTTGTGCTATTCGGGAGATACAAACTAAACTTGAGGTTTTGGATGATGAATTTTCGGTTGAGAACAATCGAAATCCTATTTCTTTTATAAAAACAAGAATTAAGCAGCCCAATAGTATTTACGATAAACTGCAGAAGATGGGATATGAATTTACAACAGAAAATATACAGACATATCTCAATGATGTAGCAGGCGTTCGAATAGTTTGTGCGTTTATTGACGATATTTATATGATATCAGATTTGATTACCCAACAGGATGATATTAAAGTTATTGAAATAAAAGATTATATAAAAAATCCAAAATCGAATGGTTATCGAAGCTATCATATGATTGTTGAAATACCAGTATTTTTTGCTAAGGGTAAAACACCTATGCGTGTAGAATTACAGATTCGAACCAATGGTATGGATTTCTGGGCAACATTGGAACATCAACTTCGCTATAAAAAAGGAATTGAAGAAATGCCTGGCTATGATGAGATAAGTGAAGAATTACTTCATTCTGCAAGAGCTATCATTGAAGCAGATAATGAAATGCAGAGAATAAAAGACAAAATTGGTATGTTCCACGAAATTTAGGGAGAAAACTGAGCAAGTAGGAAGGTGGAATATATATGAAACAAGATACTTTAGAGGGCAAAGCAAAAACAAAAAATGGGGTAAAACGGCTGTGTTTTTCCATAATCTGCATTCTTCTGGAAGTGATTTTTATTATTACTATCGTAACACGCTTGAATGAATATGCAGAAATCATAAATTTATTTACAAGGATTTTGAGTGGGATCTTGGTTTTGGGATTGTACGCATCAAATAAGACATCCTCTATGAAAATGCCTTGGGTCATCTTAATTCTAATTTTCCCAATTATGGGTGTAGGCCTGTATTTGTTGATTGGTTTGAATGGTGGCACACATAAAATGCGTGAGCGATATGCAGAAATTGATAGCAAATTGTTACCAATGCTTCCGGACAGTCAGGAGTGTTTGAGCAGAATAAAAGAAACAATTCCGAAAGCAGGAAATATAGCAAGTTACATACAAAGAAATTCGCAGTATCCAATCTATCAGAATACGGATATTGTGTATTTTGATGAAGCAGTGAAAGGATTAGAGGCACAGCTTAAGGATTTGGAGAAAGCACAGAAGTTTATCTTTATGGAATATCATGCGATAGAAGACGCTGAAGCATGGCATAAGATTCAAGATGTTCTGGAAGAGCGAGTAAAAGCAGGTGTGGAAGTTAGAGTATTCTACGATGATATGGGTTCTATAGGCTTTATTAACACAGATTTTGTGAAAAAGATGGAGGCAATAGGAATTCATTGCCGTGTATTCAATCCGTTTATGCCAGGTTTAAATCTGTTTTTGAACAATCGTGATCATAGAAAAATAACAGTTATTGATGGAAAAGTCGGATTTACAGGTGGATATAATCTAGCAAACGAATATTTTAATTACACACACCCGTATGGACAGTGGAAAGATACAGGTATTCGTTTAGAAGGAGATGCTGTTCAGTCGCTTACGGTGACATTTTTGGAAATGTGGAATGCAGTAAGTGATAAGGATGCTAATGATTCTGATTTTAGTAAATACCTTTTCCACTATGATTATGCGGCACAGCAAACTGGGTTTGTTCAACCTTATGCAGACAGCCCTATGGATAATGAGCAAGTAGGAGAAGAAGTTTATATCAGTATGATAAATAAAGCTGAAAAATATTGTTGGTTTATGACTCCATATCTAATCATAACAGATGAAATGACGCATGCGTTATGTCTGGCTGCTAAGCGAGGGGTAGACGTAAGAATTATCACACCTGGTATCCCTGATAAAAAATTCATTTATAATATAACTCGTTCTTTTTATCATGGATTAGTTAAACATGGTGTTCGTGTTTATGAGTGGACTCCTGGTTTCTGTCATGCAAAAATGAGTGTGGCAGATGACTGTATGGCAACTTGTGGAACAATTAATCTGGATTATCGAAGTTTATATCACCATTTTGAAAACGGCTGTTTTATGGCAGATTGTCAGGCAGTTGTGGAAATAAAAAATGATCTGATAAGAACGATGGGAGAATGTCGTGATGTGACAGACCAATATCAAACCGGACGAAGTGCATATTTGCGACTGGGACAATTATTTATGAGATTATTTGCTGGATTGCTATAAGAATCTGATGAAACGACCTTTCAAAAAACAGTTGATTTAGAAGTTAACTGTTTTTGAAAGGCCGTTTTTGCTATATCTAACAGTCTGTTGTACAAAGAAGATTTTGCATGGATGAAAAAACAAACCTTGTTGAGGTTAAATTGAGTTTTCCATTGTATTGTATTGCTAATGAATAAGAATAAGAACAGACAATGCTGAATGCTCTGGAAACAAGAATATCTGAGTATAGTATGTAAGTTCGTAACAGAATGAAAGGAGCGATTCAAATGAGCAATTTGGAAAATTATATGAAACAGCAAGCAATTTTTTGTGAACAAAATGATAGCATTAGTAAGAATCTGTATTCAGAGTATGGTGTAAAAAGAGGCTTACGAGATGAAAAAGGCCAAGGTGTGTTGACGGGGCTTACAAATATTTCTGATATAAAAGCTTTTGAATATCATGATGGAGTAAAGAGTCCATGTGATGGCGAGTTATCTTATCGTGGTTATAATATAAAAGATTTAGTAACAGGAAGTAAAGGAAAAAGGTTTGTCTTTGAAGAAGGAGCATATCTTCTTTTATTCGGAGAATTGCCAACTGATACACAGTTAATGGAATTTCAGGGAAGACTATCTGATTGTATGGAACTACCGACTAACTTTACCAGAGATGTCATTATGAAAGCACCTACATCAGATATTATGGGTTCTATGACTCGAAGTATTCTTACATTGGGCTCTTACGATAAGGAGAAAGAAAGTCTTGAAATTCCGAATGTGCTAAGGCAGAGTATGCAGTTGATCGCAGTATTTCCTATGTTAGCAGTATATGCATACCATGCTTATTGTCATTATGAAAAAAACGAAAGTATGTATATTCATAGACCTGAAAAAGATTTATCTATTGCTGAAAATTTCCTGCGCCTATTAAGACCAGATACAAAATTCACAGAACTGGAAGCAAGAGTACTGGATATAGCATTATTGTTACATATGGAACATGGTGGTGGTAACAATTCTACATTCACTACACGGGTAGTAACATCTTCAGGTTCAGATACTTATTCTGTTATTTCAGCAGCAATGTCATCCTTAAAAGGAAAAAAACATGGCGGTGCAAATCTGATGGTAATGAATATGATGGATGATATTAAAAGTCATGTGAAAGATTATGAAGACGAAGAGGAAATTGCATCATATCTGAGTAAGATTTTGAAGAAAGAGGCGTTTGATCAGAAAGGACTTATTTATGGAATGGGACATGCTGTATATTCTATTTCCGATCCGAGAGAAAGGGTGTTCAAAGGCTTTGTAGAACAACTCGCAAGGGATAAAGGACGTGAGAAAGATATGACCCTTTATAACAATATTGAGAAGATTGCACCTAAGTTGATTGCAAAGCAGCGTCAGATATTCAAAGGAGTAAGTCCTAATATAGATTTCTATAGTGGTTTTGTGTATGACATGTTGAATATTCCAAGAGAATTGTACACGCCATTATTTGCGATAGCAAGAATTGCTGGTTGGAGTGCACATCGCCTGGAAGAATTGATAACTACAGATAAGATCATTCGCCCGGCATATAAGAGTCTAGTCAGCAAAAAAGAATATATAGAAAGAGAGGAACGATAATATGGGAGCAGGAACCAGTGCAGAGGAGTTTTTTTTAAAGAGCATCAATGTTGAAAGCATATTTGAATTTGTCGAAAGAACAGATTATTTGTTCCTTTATAGTATAAAGGAATGTGTTGAAAAATCAGACTGTCATGAAGGAGTATATCTTTCAGAAGTGGCAGAATACATGAAATTATCGATTCCAGAAACATCTAAGATGGTAAAAAGTCTTGAAAATAAAGGATATATTATCTGGAAATTAGATGAAAAAAAAGAAAGAACGTACCTTGTTTTGACGAACAAGGCAATTGAATTAAGTAATTGTCAGAAAGAAAAAATGATAGAAGCTTATGAAAAAATCATATCGAATATACAAGAAGATGACCTGGCAGTTACACGGTGTACATTGAGAAAAATCCGACAGCTTATGGAAGAAATAAAATAGTGATTAATACAACGGAGTAAGAAAAGCTCCTTCATATATTAGAATAAAAATATGACTGTTTCTTTAAAAAGAAGCCGGTCATATTTTTTTATGAAAAATAAATTTTGTTGAGGTTAAATTGAGATTGACTTTGTATTGTATAAGTATGAAATAAAAAGGAATCAGGTGATGTACAATGAAAAAGTATAAAATATGTAAAATCCTTCTTGTTATACTGGCAATTTTTTTATGTGTGGCTTTTTATGAATTGCTCGGAATCTGCGTTGCATATAAAAAGCAGCCGGAAGTGTCCAATACAACCAAAAAAGAAACAAAAAATGGGTCATGGAACGAATGCAGTGAAAATACAGAACGGGCAGTAATCATAGAAAAGAATCCAGAAGCGCTTTTACAAAGAGTGCGTTTGATCAAGAATGCAAAAAAGGAAATTATTCTTTCTACTTTTGCATTTCAATCCGATGAAAGTGGAAAATTGATTTTAGGAGCACTGCATGATGCGGCAGACAGAGGTGTACATATTCGTCTGTTAGTAGATGGAATGGAGAGCTGGATTGATATGGAAGGAAATCCGTATTTCTATGGATTATCTTCCCATGAGAATGTTGAAATTAAACTGTATAATAAGGCCAATCCGTTGAAACCATGGAAGATGATGGGTAGAATGCATGATAAATATTTGATTGCAGATGGAAAGAGATATATTCTTGGGGGAAGAAATACATACAATTATTTCCTGGGTGATTTTCCGGGACATAAGAACTATGACAGAGACGTGTTAGTGGTTTGCGATGAACCTGAGAAAGAAAATTCAGTTAACCAGTTGTTAGAGTATTTTGAAACGATATGGGAACAAGAAGACAGTGGTTATTTTCATGACAATAAAAAACTGGCAAATAGAAAATCTGTAAAGAACGCAGTTTTAGAGCTGCAGAACGGCTATCAGAAATATTTTGAAGAGAATAAGGAAAGAATCTGCGATACCGATTACACGGACGAAACTTTTGAGACAGAAAAGATTGCATTAGTGTCAAATCCTATTCACACAGGTTCCAAAGAACCAGTAGTGTGGTATCAGTTGGGAGAATTGATGAAAAATGCAAAAAATCGTGTGAAGATCCACACGCCATATATTATCTGTAATGATATGATGTATAATACATGGGAGGAGATTGCAGAGAACGTTTCAGATTTTTCTATCATGACAAATTCAGTTGCGAATAATGGGAATCCATTTGGGGCTGCCGATTATGCGAAAAACAGAAATAGAATCTTAAGTACAGGAATTAATATCTGGGAATATGAAGGCGGTTATTCATACCACGGAAAAAGTATTCTGATTGACGATGATCTGTCTGTAATCGGTTCCTTTAATATGGACATGAGAAGTGCATATCTGGATACGGAACTGATGCTTGTAATTCGCAGTAAAGATATTAATAAACAGTTGGAAGAGGGCATGATGGAATATGAAAGAGTGTCCCGCCAGGTATTGGAAGATGGAACCTATCGTGATCCATATCATGTAGAGCCAATCGAATTAACAAAGAAACGTCAGAGAAAAATATTTTTGGTACAGCATCTGCTTGGATGGGCAAGGTATCTGTTTTAATAAGGAGGAAGGAAAACGTGTTTCAAATATTGATTGTAGAAGATGATAAAGAATTAAGCCAGCTATTCCAAAAAGTGCTTGAGAAGAATGGATATCAAGTCAAAAGTGCATCGGATGGAGCACAGGCATTAGAAGTATTGGATAAGGAATATATTGATCTGATCATTTCTGATATTATGATGCCGGTTATGGATGGCTATGAACTGGTGTCAGAACTTCGTTCAGCAGGATATCAGATACCAGTGCTTATGATCACTGCGAAAGGTTCCTTTGATGATATGCGCCAGGGATTTCTTTCGGGAAGTGACGATTATATGGTAAAACCGGTAAATGTGAATGAAATGGTTTTAAGAGTCGGAGCACTGCTTCGCCGTGCACAGATACTGAATGAACACAAAATTGTGATCGGTTCAACAGAGTTTGATTATGATGCAATGACGGTTACAACTGATAAGGAAAGTCTTGTTTTGCCTAAAAAAGAATTCCTGCTTTTATATAAGCTTGCAGCTTCGCCAGGCAGAACATTTACAAAACAACAGTTGATGGATGAAGTATGGGGATACGAGACGGAGGCAGACCCACATACGATAGAGGTACATATAGGAAGAATCAGAGAGCGTTTTAAAGATAACCCTGATTTTGAAATCGTAACAATGCGTGGAATTGGATACAAGGTGGTGAAAAAATAATGGAACAAAAGAAAGAAAAAGGATTGCGGATCCGATCCTGTCTGACTGGTGCAATCTGGCTGGCACTTGTATTTTCAACAGTCATATCTGCTTTATTATTTGCTTTTTTGAATCATTTTTTTAATCTGCCGGGCAGCATACCTGTGCTTGGCTGGCTTTTGATTTTCAATACATTGATTGCAGGGCTGATCACTTCCTTTATTAATGCAAAGTTACTGGAACCAATTACCAGACTTAGTAAAGCAATGAAGGAAGTTTCTCGGGGAGATTTTGAACAGCATTTGGAAACGAACAGCCGTATAGCAGAAGTTGGAGAATCTTATCAAAGTTTTAACGTTATGACAAAAGAACTTCGTGCAACAGAGGTGCTGCAGATGGATTTTGTATCTAATGTTTCTCATGAGTTTAAGACCCCGATTAATGCCATTGAAGGATATACAATGCTGCTTCAGGGAGAAGAACTGTCTCCGGATCAAGAGGAATATGTAGAAAAAATCTTATTTAACACCCAAAGACTTTCCGGATTGGTTGGTAATATTTTGCTGTTATCCAAGTTAGAGAATCAGAATATACCAATGAAAAAAACAGAATATCGTCTGGATGAACAGATCCGCCAGGCATTTCTTTCATTGGAAACAAAATGGACAGAAAAAGAAATTGGTTTTCAGGTAGAATTGGAGGAAGTTAAATATACTGGGAATGAAGGACTTTTTATGCATATCTGGATAAATCTTTTGGATAATGCGATTAAGTTCAGCCCTTCAAAGGGGACAATTACGATGTTTCTGAAACAAGAACAGGATTCTGTTAAGTTCATTCTGGAAGATGAAGGACCAGGAATAGAGGATGATGTAAAATCCAGAATATTTGACAAGTTCTATCAGGTAGATGGATCTCATAAAGCAGAAGGAAATGGCCTAGGTCTTGCACTTGTAAAACGGATTGTAGATAGTGCCGGAGGAACAATCAAAGCAGAAAACCGTGAATATGGTGGATGCAGATTTGTTATAGAGCTGCCAAAGCAGAAAGATGAGATTATATAGTTTTAAGATAAATTAGAAGATGGGAGAATTTATATGACATTTTATCAGGAGTTGCAGTTAAATCAGGCAGGTTCTAAAAACCTGTTGAAAAAGAGTGAAACACTAAAAGAAAAATTATATCATATGTGGGTATATCTGGTGAAGATAGCTGTTACAATGGCATTTTGTTTTTTCTTTGTTAGTATTTTCAGCATCCTATTTGGAAATGAGAACAGCATTGTAGGTGTAGTAGTCTTATTATGTCTCATGGTGTTTAGAAATGCGGATCTGGGGATCCACACCGGACAATCTACGATGCTTTTGGCTTTGTTCTTTGTAATTATGACTGTATGTCCGCATTTAGCAAATCAGTTTTCACCGGTATTGGGAATGCTGTTAAATATTGCGGCACTGGCTGTGTTGATTCTGTTCGGATGCCATAATCCATTCATGTTTAATCAATCTACATTGGTTCTTGGGTATCTGCTGCTATATGGTTATGATGTTACGGGAAAAAGCTATCAGATGCGATTAGTCGGAATGGCTTTAGGTGCAGCACTTACCTGCTTCGTATTTTATCGAAATCATAAAAACAGAACTTATAAAAGAAATCTGAAAGATCTGATACAAGAATTTGATATCACTTCTTCCAGAACAAAATGGCAGATATGTCAGATTTTATGCGTACCGATTGTCCTTTGCATTGCAGAACTTTGTAATATGCCACGTGCAATGTGGGCTGGTATTGCGGCCATGTCCACGATTTTGCCGTTTATGGAAGATATGCACTACAGAGTCCGTAAAAGGATTGTCGGAAATATTGCAGGTGTTATATGTTTTACAGTATTATATTTTCTGCTTCCTTCGTCAATCTATGCATATATAGGAATTCTTGGTGGAATCGGTGTAGGATTTTCAGCACAATATGGCTGGCAGGCAGTATTTAACACATTTGGTGCTTTAGCCATTGCTGCAGAGACTTATGGACTACAAGGAGCGGTTAGTCTTAGAGTGATTCAAAATGTTTTTGGTGTTGTGTTTGCTTTAGCATTTTGTGTTATATTTTATTGGTTTATGTCTAAAAAAAAGGAAAGTGAGGTGACCGTACATGCAGAGTGAAGTGAATCAGGAAGAAAATTTGAATAGAATTATTACGGTTCCTAATCTTCTTTCTTTTTTTCGGCTTTGTCTGATTCCGGTAATTATATGGAGTTATTGTGTAAAGAAAAATCCTCTGTTAGCTGGTGAAATCTTATTGCTGTCTGGTCTTACGGATCTTGCTGATGGATATATCGCAAGAAGATTCCATAGGATTAGTAATTTAGGAAAAATACTTGATCCGGTGGCTGATAAGCTGACACAGGCAGCGATGTTAATCTGTCTGTTTACTCGTTTTCCGCATATGCTTCTTTTAATCGTAATAATGGCAGGTAAGGAGCTGTATATGGTAGTCAGTGGATGTCTTGTGATACGAAAGACAGGAAAAGTACATGGTGCAGACTGGCATGGAAAGATAGTAACCTTTTTATTATATGGAACTGCAGCGGTGCATATTATATGGTTCCACATTACACCGATGGTATCAGATCTGTTGATTGGTTTGTGCGCTATAATGATGGTCATATCGGTCGCTCTGTATATTATCCAGAATACCAGGACTCTTAAGGGAGAGACTGTATAAGCAATTTTATATTGCAATGACTAGAAAAATATTTAGGAGAAGATAGATATAAACAGTAAGTCAAACACACAAACTATGGAGTCTTTAGTCGGTTTAATAAAATTTTAGATAGAAAATAAATCATTCAATGTCATTTAGATAAGGTTTTTTATGACAAAAAGACAGATTGCTTATCTGCCTTATAATGCAGTATAATGGTAGTCAGACAGTTTTGGATATAAGAGATGATCTTGGAGCAACAATGAATGAATGCAGGGAAGTGACCGAAAAGTACCGCACAGGACGGAGTGCATATTTACGGCTCGGACAGTTGTTTATGAGATTGTTTGCAGGACTATTATAGCAGAAAGAAGAGGTGTTCGATATGTGTACAGCAGCAACTTACAAAACAAAAGATTTTTATATGGGCAGAACGCTTGATTATGAATTTTCCTATGGGGAACAGATCACGATAACGCCAAGAAATTACGAATTTGATTTCCGGTTTGCCGGGAAGATAAAAAGCCATTATGCTTTGATCGGAATGGCATTTGTTGCAGGAGGTTATCCGCTTTATTATGATGCTGTTAATGAAAAAGGCCTTGGAATGGCAGGTCTTAATTTTGTCGGCAATGCGGCATATGAAGAGGCTTTGCCGGAAGATGAAACAGAAGTCAGCCAGGTGGCACAGTTCGAGTTCATCCCATGGATCCTTACACAGTGTGCTACTGTAGCAGAGGCGAGAGAGAAGCTGGCAGCAATGAGACTGACAGGCACAGCATTCAGTGAACAGCTGCCGACAGCACAGCTTCACTGGATCATTGCAGACAAAGACTCCTGTATCGTTGTTGAGTCTATGAAAGATGGGCTGCATGTATATGATAATCCGGTAGGAGTGCTTACCAATAATCCACCATTCCCGAGTCAGATGTTTGCACTGAATAATTATGCCGGAGTATCCAGAAAACAGCCGGAGAGTACTTTTGCAGGAGTATTACAGCTTGATGCATATAGCAGAGGAATGGGTGGAATGGGAATACCTGGAGATCTTTCCAGCCAGTCAAGATTTGTGAAAGTTGCCTTTACAAAATTAAATTCGATCTCCGGTGAAGAAGAGGATGAGAGTGTAAGCCAGTTCTTCCATATCTTAGGATCCGTAGATCAGCAGCGTGGATGCTGTGAGGTGACAGAAGGCAAATATGAGATCACGATATACACGTCCTGTTGTAATACAGCAAAAGGTATTTATTATTATACGACTTATGATAATCATCAGATCACAGCGGTTGACATGCATGCGGAAAATCTGGATTCAGATCAGCTGATCTGTTATCCGCTTCTGTCCAAGGGCGAAGTCAGATGGCAGAATAAATAATACGAAAATGCACGGAGAAAGCATAACGCAGAACAACAGGAGGAAAGAACATGAAAGAAGTTAAAACACCGAAAAAACCACTGGCATATTATTATGGGATTGTGTTAATAGTGCTGATCGTATTTAATCTGGTTGTCACACCAATCCTTATGAAGCATCAGGTAAAGGAAACGGATTATGGAACTTTTATGAGCATGATCGAGAAGAAGAATATCGGTGAAGTAGAAGTTAAGGACAATCAGATCATCTTTACAGATAAAGATCAAAAAAATATTTATAAAACAGGTCTGATGAACGATCCGAACCTGACGGACAGGCTATATGAATGTGGAGCAGTATTCGCAAAAGATATCGATAAGCAGATGTCACCGATCATCAGCTTCCTGCTGACCGGGGTTTTGCCATTGATCCTTTTTATCGCACTGGGAAATTATATGGCGAAGAAACTGATGGAGCATGCCGGAGGAAAAAATTCGATGGCTTTTGGAATGGGAAAAAGCAATGCGAAGATTTATGTGCAATCCAGTGAGGGAATCCGTTTTTCAGACGTTGCAGGAGAAGATGAGGCGAAAGAAAACCTTTCAGAGATCGTTGATTATCTTCACAATCCGAAGAAGTATACCGATGTAGGTGCGTCTATGCCAAAAGGTGTCCTTCTTGTAGGACCTCCGGGAACCGGCAAAACAATGCTTGCAAAAGCAGTGGCGGGTGAATCAAATGTACCATTTTTCTCAATGTCCGGTTCAGAATTCGTTGAGATGTTTGTCGGTATGGGAGCTTCCAAGGTTCGAGATCTTTTCGGACAGGCAAAGGAAAAGGCACCATGTATCGTGTTTATTGATGAAATTGATGCCATTGGTAAAAAGCGTGACGGACAAATGGGCGGAAATGATGAGAGGGAGCAGACCTTAAACCAGCTTCTTACAGAGATGGACGGATTTGAAGGAAATAATGGTGTCATCATTCTTGCTGCAACGAACCGTCCGGAGTCGTTAGATCCGGCACTTACACGTCCGGGACGTTTTGACAGGCGTGTGCCGGTTGAACTGCCGGATCTTGCAGGCCGTGAAGCAATTTTAAAGGTTCATGCAAAGAAGATAAAAGCATCTGATGATGTTGACCTGCATACGATTGCACGTATGGCATCCGGTGCATCCGGTGCGGAGCTTGCCAATATTATAAATGAAGCAGCATTACGTGCTGTCCGTAGTGGAAGGACCGTTGTAAATGAATCTGATCTCGAAGAAAGTATAGAAGTGGTTATTGCAGGATATCAGAAGAAGAATGCGGTTCTTTCAGATCAGGAGAAGAAGGTTGTTGCATATCATGAGATAGGACACGCTCTGGTAGCTGCATTGCAGAGTCATTCAGCACCGGTCCAGAAGATTACGATCATCCCGCGTACCTCAGGTGCACTCGGCTACACTATGCAGGTTGAGCAGGGTGATAAATATCTGATGACGAAAAAAGAACTTGAGAATAAGATTGCTACATTTACAGGCGGACGTGCGGCAGAGGAGATCGTATTTGGTGAGATCACGACCGGAGCCTCCAATGATATCGAACAGGCAACAAAAATTGCAAGAGCGATGATCACCCGCTACGGCATGACAGATGAATTCGACATGGTGGCAATGGAAAACGTGACCAACCAGTATCTTGGCGGCGATACGTCTCTTTCCTGTTCAGCAGATACCCAGAAGGAAATTGATGAAAAAGTCGTGCAGCTCGTAAAAGCAGAGCATGAAAAAGCAAGAAAAATCCTTGCTGAAAACAGGGAAAAACTGGACGAACTGGCTATGTACCTGTATGAGAAGGAAACAATTACAGGTGACGAATTTATGGATATTTTAGACAGAAAATAATGTAGTTAATTAGATAACCAATTCCACCCAAATATGATGAACAATTTTGGAATGAATTGTATTCATTTTTACAGAAACATTCTAACGAAGAGTATATTCTCATAGGAGATTTTAATACTATCAATAATAGAAACATGGAAGAGTTTAGAAAGATATTATATAATGCATATGATATTTGGTATCAAAAAGGAAACAGAGAACCTTTATCATGTATGCAGAGCCTTTTATCTCATCTGCTTTAGCTTTAGCTGCTTTCACAATAGCAAGTTCAGGATCATCCTTTTTAGGACGACCCTTGCTACATGGATTATCTTTTTGACCTGCTTATATTCGCTGTAGGCATCATGCCAGATATCTTTTCTGACTTCATCGAGAGCTGTCATAGCCCACTCGATTACGTGAAAGGAATCAACACAATGGGCGCAGTCAGGAGTGTATTCATTTACACACTCTGTGATCCATTTGGCACCATCACCTGTAACAACCTTGATGCTGGATAGCTGCTCTGGAGTAAGCTGTTTATAAAACTTTTCAAGAACGGATTTGCCATGGTCTTCCGATGCCCATACCACTGTGTTGGTATCGTGATTAACGATTACTGTAATGTACTTGTGACCCTTTTTGTAACTGGTTTCGTCAATGCCGATATTAACCAGACTATCAAGTCTTCTTGAGTGCTCCGGTTCTAAATCGTGAAGAGCACGATTGACACAGCGGCCTACAGTTTCCCAGTCCACTCTCATGAAGTATGATGTGGTACTTCTTGGAAGATAGGATGCAAACCAGGCAACGGTAAGGTCGAAATCCTTGGTAAATCTACTACCTGGATATGCCCATGGAACTTCGGCAACATATAACCCCATGTTCAAGGCAGATGATACGATGCGTCTGGTATTCAACTTCGACCAGAATACCACCCCAGTCCAGTCCCCTCCAAGTGGTTGGTCTGCTGGAATGTTTGTCATAAGCAGGACATGACTTGTGACAGAAAGGGCAGTCATTCTCATGCCATTTATTAGGTCTGGCTTTGATACGGATGTGTTTCACGCCATCCTCATCAGAGTAAAGATTAAAATTTTCTATCAAGAGAATAAAGTATTGACAAAATTTTGTGGGGGTGGGGTAGAATGATGGTAAAAAATTCCAAAACATAACGCATTGGTGCTTTTCGCAGAAAGAAGAAAAATAAACATGAAAAAGAGAAAGAACTTGGGAAAAAAGTTAGTAACAATGTTAGTGTCTGTAGGCTTTTTTGCAGTTTTGATTACAGCCTTGAATTTAATGGCATTACAAGCTATTCGAGGAAAGAATAATGTGCTTATAGAACAGTTTGAACAATATGAAGAAGCAGTGGAAAATAATGATACCGCGGTTTTTGAAACAGCAAAAGGAGAAGTGGCAGAAGCCATCAGACATATCAACTACAGAATAAATGGAAGCATCATTTTTGATCTTGCACTTGTGGTAGCTGATATTATTGTAATCGTACTTCTTTCGATTGTTATTAATAAGTCCATTGTTCGTCCAGCAAAAAGAGCAAAGAATGATTTGGATGATATCATTTTAGGTATAGAATCAGGACAGGGTAATCTTACGTTAAGAGTATTTGATGAAACCAGTGATGAAATTGGTCAGCTTGCAAATGGTGTCAACCATTTTATTGAAACATTACAAAATCTTATGGTAAAGATTCAGAGTGTATCAAAAGATATGAAAAAATCTTCCTATCTTGTACAAAATGAGGCGGAATCTTCAAATATGAGTGCATCCAATGTGAGTGCAACATCGGAAGAACTTGCAGCATCCATGGAAGAGGTATCTGCTTCTCTATATGATTTAGCCCAAGGATGTAATAATCTGCTAGAGAAAATGGCAGGCATGAATGAGGATGCTAAGAACTCTGCAATGAAGTTGCATGAAGTGAAGCTTACTGCAGAAAATAGCTATAAAGAAGCGATTGCATCAAAAGAAAAAACAGTAGAAACATTTGATGGCATTCAAAAGGATGTCGCGGAGGCAGTAGAAGCATCTAAGTCTGTAAATGAAATTGCAAAACTTACAGAAAATATCTTAAATATCGCAGCACAGACAAATCTTCTAGCACTTAATGCATCGATTGAAGCAGCAAGAGCAGGGGAAGCAGGCAGGGGCTTTGCCGTTGTTGCAGATGAAATCAGACAGCTTGCAGATAGTTCACGTGAGACAGCAAACAATATTCAGGAAATCAGTGGAAAAGTTATTGAGGCAGTAAACAATCTGTCTGGAAATGCAACAGAAATGATTCGTTTTGTAGATGAAAAGGTAGCACTTGATTATGACAACTTTGTAAAAATTATTGGAAATTATGATGCTGATTCTGAACAGGCAAGTAATACATTTAACGAGTTTGCAGTTAAGTCAAAAGATAGCTTAGGTACAATGAATGATATGAATGAAGGTATCAATAACATTTCTATAGCGATTGAAGAATCTGCAAAAGGTGTTACAAACGTAGCACAAGAGATATCACAACTTGTAACAGCAATTTCAGCAATTACAGTGCAGGCGGACGAAAATAAGAACCTTTCGGAAGATTTATCGGATGAAGTAGCAAAATTTGAAAAAGTTTAACTAACAGATTTTTATTATGAGAAAAACTGTATTAGGTAAATAACCCGCACTAACTAAAAATGAATGCCAGAATAAGCACAAAGGCATAGCCCCATTCCTGGAGATATTCGATCAGTGCCTGGTTTGGCTGACCAAGCTCCGGCCATTTGCTGTAGCAGAGAGTGCCATCAAAATCAACAGCGATTGTCTGGAAATCTAACATTTTTTTATTATTCATTCAGATCATCTCCTTTAGAGGGAGTCTGCTGAACACCAGGATGATAGCAGAACAGGCTTGTTACCGGTTTGTGAAAAAAATCTGCAATTCTCATGGCGTATAGCAGAGAAGGAATATGCTGTTTTGACTCGATATTGGCAATAGTTTTCAGGCTGATGCCGGTTGCTGATGCAAGTTCTTTCTGGGTAATGCCAAGATCTGCCCTCGCTTCAACAAGTCTGCAGGTAATGGTGTCTGTCACAGTGTTTATGTCTATATCCATATCAGTATTCATATATATGCACCTCCAAATTCAGAATTATTCATGTCTGTTCCGCTATAATAATCCTACAGTTTTAAGTGTTCCCAAAAAAGGACTTATGAAAGAACACGGCCGAATATTTTGAAGGAACTGTTCTCTGTAACCGGAATCGGATCATATTTTTTATTCAGTGATATGAGGTAGATTCCGAGTCTGTTATTCTGAAATTTTTTCACATATGCGTTTCCATCAAGATAGAAAATACCTATTTCGCCATCATCAAGGCATGCTGTCTGTTCAATCCAGATGAGATCCTTATTATGATATCTAGGCTCCATACTGTCACCATCTACATATACACCGAAGGTTGCGGCTTCCGGAATATCAGGAGAGGAAATCATCTCATATTCATCGCTGTCGAGGAAAGAGCCGGTACCGGCAGAAACTGTATTGTAAAATACTTTTCTTTCCCGGATCACGTGAATAGGAATGATATCTGCCGGTTTATAGTTGCCGGTGCTTTCCAGATCTCTGATATATTCAAGCACCTTGTTCATTCCCGTTTCATTCAGGTTTCGGAATGGGTTAAGGGGACTTTGACCAATAAAATCCGTATAGATATCGTATATTTCAAGAATTTCACATAAGGCGAGAAATTGTCTGGCATTTGGTGTTGCTGTGCCAAGCTCCCAGGCGCTGATTGAATTCTGCTTTACATAGATGTCATAGTTTTCCAGTTCTTTTGCAAGCTGGCTCTGGTTCAGCTTATGTTCTTTTCTGTATTTAGCAATGGTCTTTCCTAAATCTTTCATAGTATTATGCCTTTCTAAGTAATCATATCAGGTATGATCTCCCTATTGGGATATATCAAGATTAGCATAAGAATCCCTAAAAATCAATACATAATATCAACTATATTGATAATATACAATAAATTACCATTGAATAGCAATATAAAAAGTATTATATTATGCCATGTAAACGGATGGCATATCATCCGGCAGTAGGAAAGAAGATGATTCAGTGAACCGGACAATACTGCATAGTGATTGTAACTGTTTTTATGCATCAGTAGAGCTTCTGCATCATCCGGAGCTTCGGGGAAAGCCTGTAGCAGCAGGATGAAAAAAGAACTTGGCATTACGGTGAGCGTGGGTGTGTCGTTCAACAAGATTTTTGCAAAACTTGGTTCGGATTACAAGAAACCGGATGCCATTACTACCATGTATGAGGATGAGTTTCAGAGAAAAGCCTGGTGCCTTCCAGTTTCTGATCTGTTATATGTGGGAAATGCAACGAATAAAAAATTAGATAGCATGGGAATCCGGACCATCGGGGATCTGGCAAAATCTGATGAAACGCTGGTGGTCAGAAAACTTGGCAAGATGGGGAGCATCCTGTGGGCTTTTGCAAATGGCTATGATGATTCACCTGTCAAGCTAGAGAATACGTCTGCTCCGGTCAAGTCTGTAGGCAACAGTACAACAACACCCAGGGATATGGAAACAGATGAAGATGTCAAGATTGTGTTATACATTCTGGCAGAAAGTGTAGCGGTGAGACTCCGGGAGAATGGTTTCCGGTGCCGGACTGTTGAGATCAGTGTCCGTGACAAAGAACTGTTCCATTTTTCAAAACAGGTAAAATTACAGAATGCGAGCAATATCACCAAAGAGATTGCAGAGGCTGGATACAGGCTATACAAAGACAACTACAGACTGCCGGCGGATGATAAGGAGCTGAAAAACAGCCGGCCAGAGTTCTTTCAAAAGCCACTGCGAAGCATAGGAATACGTGGAACGGATCTTGTGACAGATTATTTCTGGGAGCAGCTGGACATATTCATGGATCCGCAGGCAAGAGAAAAACAGATGAAAATGGATGAGACGGTTGATATTATCCGCAAAAGATTTGGATTTTACAGTGTCCAGAGAGGGCTTATGTACCGTGACAGAATACTGTCAGCATGTGATGCAAAGTCTGATCATACGGTACATCCGCATGGGTACTTTGGATAGACAGGAGGGATTGAACTATTATGGAAAGCAGCAAGGTATATGTAAATGTCATGGCTGAATTTACCAATGACGGAAGGCTTCTGCCAAGGAGCTTTATCTGGAAGGATGGCCATGTATATGAGATTCAGAAAGTAACAGATGTAAGAAGAGCGGCAAGCCTGAGAGCAGGCGGAGCCGGAATACGTTATACCTGTATTGTTGACGGAAAAGAGAGCCATCTTTTCTATGAGGACAACAATATGTGGTTTATGGAGGAGAGATAGCTTTTTAATGGTGTTATACCAGTCGAAAAGATCAGCAAGAAGGTCACAGGATGAATGGTGCGGACTTCGGCACATCGGAACTCATTTATCCAGAGAATATAATCATCAATGGTTTTCATTTCCCTTATCCGTTGAATGGTACGTAAATTGTACAATGTCAGGAGGACTTTGATGATGACTGAGAGAGTTAAGATGAGATATGTGAGCTGCCCGTCCTGCGGAAAGCAGTTGTTTAAGGTGGCGGGAAATTGCAGTGTTGAGATTACATGTGTGAGATGCAAGAAAGAAATCGTAGGGGTGGTGGATGAAATTTATATGAAGATATTTGAGAACTGCCGTGGAAAGGAACATGATCAGGAAAAAGCCAGCAGATACTCTACAGATATGGAAGCATTACGACAGCGGAAAAGAGCAATGTAGTAATAACATACAGAAAAGGTACAGAATATAGGAAAATATCCCCATAATCTGTCCTTGGTACAAATAGTAAAAAATATTGATATGTGTTGGGTGTCTGGTTTTATCTGGAAAAAATCACGCTAATATGTCCAAAATCTTCCACATATTACTCAGTTCTGATTTATAGAAGAAAATAGTATTCTATTATGGATGAAATGGAAGGAGTAATATGTCGAACGATAACGATAAAGACCAGGAATATCAAAGCGGAAGAGTTCAAAGGATTGGATAGCTACTTCAAAGTATAATATTGGACTTCACATACAGAAAGAGAACATACAGAGTGTTGTGTGTTCTTTTTTTCGTTGGATAAAAAGAGAAATGCTTGAATGGGATATCTTTATGTATCTTTAAACGCCCAAATTAGAAATATTACTCTTCTTCACTCTTCTTCAACTTCGAATAATAACTATCCGCAGTATAAAGCGCCGCCACCGGATTATGCCCCAATACACGGTCTTTCGTCACTGCTGTCGTAGTCAGTGCCTCGGAATATTTGTAAAACAGACTGTCATGCCCCACACAAAGTCCGACCACAACATTCAGGTCCGTCTTCGCCTTGTTCAGAAGCTTTGCCTGCAGGATCGGATTACACATATTCACACCGACACCTTCGCAGCATTCCGGGATGCCGACCGATGTCTTCTTCTGTGTTCCGGCTTTACAGCCGACACCATACACCTCAAAGCCATGTCTGCGCAGGATATCTGCCAGGATACGGCTTTCTTTCAACAATCCGACACATGTTGCAATCCCGATCTTTTTCGCATTAATCTTCTTTGCAAAATCCATGATTTCTTCGACACGGGTATGTTTGCAGTAATTCTCATACTCTACTTCAGCTGCAGCGATTGTTACTTTGCGGTTCTCGTCTTCATTGTAGCATTCCATAGCTTCATTTAGAACTTCTTCATCCATGTGTGTTGTCAGACAGAAATCCGGATAGGTTTTATCCATTTTGCTGCAGTTTTTTACTGCGCAGTCGATACAGGACATGTCTTCTTTTTTCATTTTTTCATTCTCCTTTTGTATACCTTGGTATCTACAGAGGCCTTCCACTGGCAGATTCTCTAGATTAAGCTTTACTTTGTAAAATATCCTCTATTTACTTCATAATAACAAATACTTATACTACAGACAATGGTTTTCCGTTTTTATTTTCTTATTTTTTGTAGTTCTTTTCTATGAGAAACGTTCCCCGATTCAGGGTTGATTTGTCATGAATTGTCGATTCTGATTTTTGAAAAATTATTGAAATTTATCTTTTTAAACTTGAAGATATATAACAGTCTCTCTGATAGACCATCATCTTTGGATTTGTGGAACTGCCTTATTTATTTTTGTAGGAGATATGACGATATAATATATATAATAATGATTTGGTTTTAAACGGAGTTTTAGTTTATTTACAAGGAAGGTTTTTGTATGTCGATGAATATTAGTGGATTAGGTAATGCCTATAGTGGTGTCAATACTAATAGCAAACAATATAAAGCTTTGAAAGAAAAAGGCTGGTTAGAAGGAGTAATTCAGAACGAAGCTATGATGTCTCCAAAAGAAAAAATGATATATGAAATATTTGGCGGAAGGGATACTATTGTTAATAATTTGATGAAACAATTTGATTCCGATGGGGATTTACTGAATGCAAATGGAGTGGCAGGAATGGATGTTACTGGCAAAGGTACATCGTGGCAGAAACTCACGAATGTATCTGAGGAATATCGTCAAAAAATGTTTGATAATGTAAAGAAAGAATTTATTCATGAAAATGGTGTTTCAAATGGTGATACAACTAAGCGTTCAGATATTTTCAAAGATTATCAGTTAAGTGTAAGTAAAGATAAACGTTTAAGTGGTACATGGACTTTAGAACAATATGAAGGACAGTATAGATCCGCTATGTATGCAGCAGTGAAAGCAGCTAATCCAAATTGGAAACCGGGACAAAAATTTGATACAAGTATTCTTGATAATGTCACAAAAGAATCAGTGGAAGCAACACTTGTCAAAAATGGTAATAGGCTAGTTCGTAATTCTATTGATGTATCAGTATAGAATACAACAACTTTTAGTTTTTGAAACTGAGAAATCGAAATTTGGAGGGATGATAATCAATCCTATTCTACTGAAAATATTATTCTTTCTCATAAAAGAGGTGTATATAAATATGGAATTAAGACTATTGCGCTATTTTCTGACGGTGGCAAAAGAACAGAGCTTTACAAAAGCAGCAGAACAATTGCATATTACCCAGCCAACGCTATCCAGACAAATGGCGGCATTTGAAGAGGAGCTTGGAGTAACATTATTTATTCGAAGCGGGAAGAAAATTTCGCTTACTGAAGAGGGAATTTTATTAAAAAGGCGTGCCCTGGAGATCCTTAATCTTGAGGAAAAAACACTTGAGGAACTGAAAGGAAAAGAAGATGTTGTAGAGGGAAATATAACCATTGGATGCGGTGAATTTGCAGCGGTGGAGACATTGGCGAAGATATGTAAAACATATAAAGAAAAATACCCGCTGGTTCAGATTGTATTGCATACTGCAACAGCAGATGCAGTATATGAGATGATGAACAAAGGACTTGTAGATATTGCATTATTCATGGAGCCGGTGGACACCGAAGGGATGGATTATATCAGAATCACAGATTGCGATCACTGGTGTGTTGGAATGCGGCCGGATGATCCACTGGCAGAAAAAGAGTTTATTAAAAAAGAAGATCTCATAGGAAAACCATTGATACTGCCCGAAAGAGTGAGTGTTCAAAGTGAACTTGCCAATTGGTTTGGAAAAGACTTTTCAAAACTTCAGATTGCTTTTACAAGTAATCTCGGAACAAATGCAGGAGTTATGGCAGCAAATGGACTGGGCTATCCGGTATCCATCGAAGGTGCTGCAAAGTATTGGCGAGAGGATATTCTTGTACAGCGAAGAATTTCTCCTGAAATCACGACCAGTACGGTGATTGCCTGGCGACGTAATATCCCATATTCTTTGGCAGTCCGTAAAATGATCGAGGAGATTAATGCTTTTCAGGCATAAAACAAAATTCAATATAAGCATTAGACATAATGAAGTGATAGAGCTTAAAATAGATGTGTAAGATGAATGTAAATCTTATACATCTATTTTTTGTAAAAAATATGCAAAGAAAGGGGCTTTTTATTATGAGTAAAAAATTAGTGGCATTTTTCAGTGCAAGCGGAACAACAAAAAAAGTAGCAGAGATGATCGCAGAGGAAGTAAAAGCGGATTTGTTTGAGATTGAGCCGAAAGTTCCATATACAAAGCCTGATCTTGACTGGATGAATAAAAAATCCAGAAGCAGTGTGGAAATGAGTGATAAGAAATATAGACCGGAGATTATGAAAAAAGAGATGGATATGAGTTCTTATGACGAGATCCTTCTGGGATTCCCAATCTGGTGGTATGTTGCGCCGACAATCATCAATACATTTTTAGAAGCTTACGATTTCAGTGGTAAAAAGATTGTGCTTTTTGCAACATCTGGAGGAAGTGGATTTGGAAACACTGTGAAAGAATTGCAGTCATCTGCACCGGATGCGGTTATTACAGAAGGCAGACTGCTAAATTGTGGAACGAAACAGGAAATCAGTGAATGGGTAAACTCTTTATAAATAACAGCGTTATGGAGGTATACAGAATATGGAAAAAATAGTACAGACAGCAGGAAGAAATGCACTTGGTGAATTCGCACCGGAATTTGCACATTTTAACGATGATGTACTTTTCGGCGAAAACTGGAATAACCAGGATATCGACGTAAAAACAAGAAGTATTATCACCGTGGTTGCGCTGATGGCTTCCGGAATTACGGATTCTTCTTTAAAATATCATCTTCAAAATGCAAAAAATCATGGTGTGACACAAAAAGAGATTGCTGCTGTGATCACACATGTTGCATTCTATGCAGGATGGCCAAAAGCATGGGCTGTTTTCAATCTTGCAAAGGAAGTGTGGGAAACAGGCGAAGGAGATTTGCCATACGAAGAGGAAGCAATGCGGGCACATGCAAAAGAGATGGCATTTCCAATCGGTGCACCAAATGATGGTTTTGCACAGTATTTTTCCGGCAGAAGTTTTCTTGCACCGATCTCTACTTCTCAGGTTGGAATTTTTAATGTGACATTTGAACCTGGATGCAGAAATAACTGGCACATCCATCATGCAAAAAGTGGAGGCGGGCAATCCTGGTATGTGTTGCCGGAAGAGGATATTATCAGGAAGAAGGTAAAGAAACTGTAGAAATGAAACCGGGTGACTGCATCAATATTCCGGCAGAAGTGAAACACTGGCATGGCGCAGCACCGGATGAATGGTTTTCCCATCTGGCAATTGAGGTGCCGGGAGTGGATTGTTCCAATGAGTGGTGTGAGGCGGTATCGGAGAAAGAGTACGCTGGATTAAGATAAGGAGAGCACTATGGAATACGGTAAACTCGGAAATACAGATATAGAAGGAAATACGTGTTGATGTAAGAACTGCGTCAATAAAAGAAAGTACAGAAGGGCAACGTCAGACAAAAATATTATTTCCAATAATCATGATCCATATGATTTGTGTACTCTGACTTGTAAGCCTGTTCTGATAAGAGAATATGCCTGGGTAGGAGCTGGAGCTACGATACTTCCGGGAGTATGTATCGGAAGACACGCAATTGTGGGAGCTGGATCTGTAGTGACAAAGGATGTACCGGATTATGCAGTAGCAGTTGGAAATCCGGCAAAAGTAATAAAAATGCTTGATAAAGAAAAATTTCAGGAGGACTAAAAAGATGGAAAATATGAAGTTGAATAACAATTTGGAATGTCCAATGCTTGGACTAGGCACTTTTATGTTATCACCAGAGGATGCCTACACAAGTACATTAGAGGCATTAAAAATGGGATATTCCCTAATTGATACAGCAAATGCTTATGTAAATGAGCGTGCAGTTGGAAGAGCAATCAAGGATAGTGGAATTGACAGAAAAAATATATTTCTATCAACAAAAATATGGGCTAGTGAATATGAAAATGAGAATGCTGTAGAAGAAACTCTAGAAAGACTTGGTGTTGATTATGTGGATTTACTTTATATACACCAGCCTGCAGGCAACTGGCTTGCCGGATACAGAATGCTTGAAAAAGCGTATAGAGAGGGCAAAGCAAAATCCATTGGTATCTCGAATTTTGAAGGAAAATATATGGAAGAGTTGGAAACAAAGTGGGAAATTGTACCTCAGTTTATTCAGGTGGAAGCACATCCATATTTCACACAGAAAGAACTTCGTGTAACTTTAGACAAATATGGAATTAAGCTTATGAGCTGGTATCCGCTGGGACATGGAGATACAGCATTAATGAATGAGCTGGTATTTGCAGGACTTGGCAAAAAATATGGAAAAACACCTGCACAGGTTATTCTCCGTTGGCATACTCAGATGGGATTTGTTGTAATTCCTGGAAGTAAAAATGCAGAACACATTAAGGACAATATGGATATCTTTGATTTTACATTAACAGATGAAGAAATGGAACAGATTGCAAAGCTGGACAAGAATGAAAGATATTATCACCGCACGGATGAACAGCTTGTACAGTTTGCAAACTGGAAACCAGAGTTTGAAAAATAATATGGAGAAAATAGTATGAGCAAAAATGATGTATGGCTGAATCAGTAAATATGGAATACTAAATCCATTAATTGTCAGACCAAGGCCGAAAGGATTTTACGAGGTTATATCAGGACACCGAAGCCAGTAGCGATTAGGATTTCTCGAATCCGTAAACCCATTTTCCACGTAAGAACAGATACAGAAAAATCACGGAGCTGATACCCCAAGTCAATGGGTATGCCCAGAAAATCACTCGTATATCCGGGAGAATACGAACTGCCACAGTAATGTAGCTTACGCGAAACAAACACCAGTCACAGAGCATAACGATCATCGGAACGGATGCGTTACCTGATCCACGAAGTATTGCTGCGATGCAATGAGAAAACGCCAGCAGACAATAAAATAACGCAATTGTTCTGGACTGCATGACTCCATAATGTACAACATCAGGATCTCTGTTAAACGCTGTGATCAGTACCGGTGCTGCCACATATATGATAATACCGATCAACTCTGCAATAGTAATCGAGCAGAAAACTCCAAATCTTGCTCCCTTTTTCGCCCGGTCATACTGTTTTGCACCCAGATTCTGGCTGACAAAGGTTGTCAGAGCCATTGTAAAACAGGTCACCGGCAAAAAGGCGAATCCCTCTATCTTGGAGTAGGAACCACATCCTGCCATCGCCATTTTTCCAAATGCATTTATATTTGACTGTACAAAGACGTTCGCGATCGCGATCACTGAATTCTGAAAACCGGATGGTACACCATTCTGGATGATCTGCTTCAGCATAGAACTGTCAAAACGAATCTCTCGCAATTCCAGACGGTATTCTTCTTCCACACGCAGCAGATGAACCATACAGAGCAGTGCACTGACAAACTGTGAAATTGCGGTTGCAAGTGCTGCTGATCCGACTCCCATGCCAAGACCTGCGATAAAGAAAATATCCAGAACGACATTGACACAGGAAGAAATAATCAGATATATCAATGGATGGCGTCCATCACCGACCGACTGCAGAACTCCAACAAAGATATTGTACATGACAACACCCATAGACCCTGCAAAATATGTACGGAAATACACAATAGATTCCGGGAGCACGTCCGCAGGAGTTCCCATCAATACCAGGATCTTTGGTGCCAGAAGCATTCCCAAAACTGTCAGCGCAGCACCGGCCACAAGTCCAAATGCAACCGTTGTATGGATTGCCTTTTGCAGGCAGTCTCTTTTTTTGGCTCCGTAATATCGTGCAATAACAACACCTGCACCCATGGCAATGCCGTTAATAAAACCTACCATCAGAAAAATCAGATTTCCAGATGAACTGACTGCCGCCAGTGCATTACTTCCTAGAAAATTTCCTACGATCAGGGAATCAGCAGTATTATACAATTGCTGGAACAGATTTCCCAGAAACAATGGAATTGCAAAAAAAATGATCTTTTGGGAGATACTTCCCTCTGTCATTCTCAGACTCTTTTTCATAGTTAAAATTACTCTTCCCTTTCCTGTGTTCTTTGAATCAATAGAGATGAAGGACTGCTCTTCGTGATAGTTGCCTCTCTACCTTATTATTTGCACCATACCATGCATATGTTGCTGATGTCAATGTAAAGCTGTTTGTAGAGCTGGAATTCCGTAATGATTAATGCTTGAAAGTCTCCTGAAAGAATGCTATAATATTGAGCGTAAAATTTGAGTGGACTTTTCCGGATTCGGTCATCTTTTTGCCACACAGCTATCTTGTGATAGCCGTGTGGCTTTTTTGTTGTCTGCATCCTGGAAAATCTGGCAGAACGGAGGATGGAAGCTGCCGGACACTTTGTGGAGAGGAGGGAAAGTATGCAGACCAATAATAAAATGGCGGTCGCTCCTGTTGGAAAGCTCATCTGGCAAATGTCGATACCGCCGCTGATTTCCATGTTCCTGCAATATTCCTATAACCTGATAGACAGCGCGTTTGTGGCGCGGTTGAGTGAGAATGCATTGACCGCTGTTTCTCTGTCATTCCCGATTACAACATTGATGAATGCAGCGTCTATCTGGATCGGTGTCGGCGTGAATGTGCTGATAGCAGGGTATCTTGGACAGAAAAAGCAGGATGAGGCAAATGCAACTGTCACACATGGATTGTTACTGGCTTTTGGAATAGGTGCTTTGCTCAACCTTATGTCATTACTGATTATGAAACCCTATTTTCGGGCATTCACCAATAATGAAGAAATTTATCAGCTGAGCATCGCCTATATGAGTGTGTGCTCCTTCATGCAAATTCCCAATATGGTGCATATCGCCATCCAGAAGATGATACAGGCCACCGGGAACATGGTCGCTCCCATGTGGTTCCAGATCGCGGGTGTGGTCGTTAACTTCGTGTTCGACCCCATTCTGATTTTTGGGATTGGTATTTTCCCGGCTATGGGAATCCGCGGCGCTGCGGTAGCTACCGTTGCAGGCTATCTGATGTCCATGATTTTGGCATTTGCTTTACTGCTGGGCAAAAAGCAGAAAGTGCAGGTGAAAATCAAAGGCTTTCATTTGAAAAAGCAGATGATCTACCGTATTTTTGCCTTTGGCCTGCCATCTTTTATCATGAACGCCCTCAGTTCGTTTGTGGTGACCTTTGTCAATCTGTTTTTGGTGGCGTATTCCGATACGGCGATCGCTTTCTTCGGCGCATATTTTAAGGTGCAGCAGCTGATTGTTATGACGGTAAACGGCTTGATTCAAGGCTGTTTGCCTGTCATGCGGTTTAACTACGGTGCAGGCAACAGCGAACGGCTGCATTCAGCTTTCCGATATGGAACTGTTTTGGTCACCGGCATGATGATACTGGGGACGTTGGCTGTCCTCCTCTTTCCGGCGCAGATTCTGGGATTGTTTACGGCGTCGGAAGCCATGCGCTCCTTTGGAATCTCCGCCATGCGGATCATGGCAGCAAGCTATCTGTTTTGCGGCCTTTCTACGATGATTTCCACCTATTTTCAGACCACAGAAAAAGTAGGGTCCAGCATGGCGATCCAATTATGCAGGCAAATGCTTTTCCTTGTGCCTGCCCTGTGGTGTCTGGACAAATTGTTCCAGCTGAACGGAATCTGGCTTGCATTTCCGGTTGCTGAAACCGCCACTTTGCTCGTTGCGCTTGTGATGATGGCATGGCATCGCCGCAAAAATATCTCATAACGTGTTTTGCGAAGGAGGAATTATGAACGACACTTTCATGAAAGAGAAACCGATATTACCGCTGATTTTGTCCATGACCCTGCCTATGGTTTTATCCATGCTGGTTAATTCTCTATACAACATTATCGACAGCTTTTTCGTCGCACAGATTAGCGAGGAAGCTATGACGGCGTTATCACTGGTTTACCCGGTTCAAAATTTTATCAATGCTGTTGGAATTGGATTTGGCGTTGGAATCAACGCCGTAATCGCCTTTCATTTGGGCGCTGGGGATCATGAAAAAGCGGATCAGGCCGCCACGCAGGGACTTGTGCTTGCCGTGATTCATGGCGTTGTTATGACAGTCTGCTGTATTACGATCATGCCGGTTTTCCTGCGGATGTTCACTTCATCCGAAGCGGTCATTGAACTTGGCGTCCGCTATTCTGTCGTTGCATTCGCCTTTACACTCATTGTTACCGTCAGCATGGCGTTTGAGAAATTGTACCAGGCAGTAGGAAACATGAAAACGACCATGATAAGCCTGATGTGCGGATGCATCACAAACATTGTCTTAGATCCCGCTCTGATTTTTGGCTATGGCCTATTCCCGGAAATGGGAATCGAAGGCGCTGCACTGGCAACCGGCATCGGGCAGACTCTGACGCTTGCGATTTACCTTGTAGTCTATCTTGTGCGGCCAATTCGCGTGCATATCCGCAGGCAGTACATTCTGCCCGGCAAAAAGATGGTAATAAAGCTGTACTCCATCGGCATTCCCGCAACCCTGAATCTTGCGCTTCCGTCTCTTTTGATTTCGGCGCTCAATGCGATTTTGACGGCATATTCCGAAGTGTATATTCTGGTTTTGGGAATCTATTACAAATTGCAGACCTTTATCTATCTGCCAGCGAATGGCATTGTGCAGGGGATGCGCCCCCTGATTGGCTATAACTACGGCGCGGGGGAGCACAAACGGGTCAGCCAGATTTATCAGATCGTTTTGTGCATGAGTGGCATCATTATGGTGTTTGGGACAGTAATATGTCTGCTGATCCCCGGACAGTTGATGGGGCTGTTTACCCACACAAAAGCGACGATTCAGGCCGGGAAAACCGCCTTACGCATCATCGGGGCCGGGTTTATCGTCTCGGCGGTTTCTGTTACATCTTCCGGCGCATTGGAGGGACTTGGGAAAGGAACTCCCTCCTTACTGATTTCCCTTTGCCGGTATGTAGTGGTCATCATCCCGGCTGCGTTTTTACTCAGCAGGTTTTTCGGAGCGGTTGGCGTCTGGAATGCGTTTTGGATCACGGAAGTGATCTCCGCGGTCATTTCCCTTATAATTTACCGCAAGGCGATTGCAAAACCTGTGACGACGGCCCGAAAGGAATGAATGCCGTCCTGCTCGACTGCGCCGGCGTTACGGCGGAAAAAAGTGTTCTTCGCATTACATCACGTTGGAGCAGGTGGTCATGTATGTAACAAGTATCAAAGACTACCTGCTTTTCTATGAAAAGATAGTTAATTGGTTATCAACTGCATAGAAATGTGAAAATACACATAAAATAGTAATGGATATTGATTAAATAAATCCTAGATGAGATAAGAATATATCCGTTGTCCTTCGCAGAGTTCTATGCGGCTTTCGATGGAGATTATGATGATGCTTGGGAGGAATATATGATATATGGTGGTTTACCACAGGTGCTACAGTTTTCTGTGGAACGCCAAAAGGCTGAGTATCTAATAAACATTTTCACAAATGTTTATATTAAGGATGTTGTAGAACGAAACAAGCTGCGAAATGTTGATGAGATTGATACTTTAGTAGATATCCTTGCTTCTGCGATAGGAGCTCCTACTAACCCAACTAAAATATCAAATACGTTTAAAAGTGAACGAGGCATCAATTACAGCAATAAGACCATATCCAACCATATAGACTATCTTGTGGAGGCATTTTTGATTTCTAAAGCTGACAGATATGATATTAAAGGTAGAAAATATGTGGGAGCAAATCTGAAATACTATTTTTCAGATGTGGGACTTAGAAATGCAAGATTGAATTTTAGACAGCAGGAACCTACTCATATCATGGAAAATATTGTTTACAATGAGCTGCTTACACCTTATGATATTACCTTCGGCTCAAATGAAAAAGTATGGTAGAATAAGTCATTCACTAAGCCTTTATTTCTGATGATAGCGACTTTAGCATGTCACGGAAAAAGGAAATATAAATTCAAAATAACTCAAAAACTTGACTTATAACATTGACTAAGTTAAAATAAAACAAATTGAGTTAAAAGGAGAATGAGAAATATGCTTACAAGCGTATTCGGGATTTCTATAAAATATGAAGCATGGAATCATCAGGATTCTTTGCCTGTTTATATTGCAGGGAGTTATGATTTTCATACAGCATATATTGGAAACAGACGCTGTATAATGCTTGCTCCAACAGAAGAACTTGCCACACTTCCGGCATTGAAAAAACAAATTGTAAAAATACAGCAGATTGATAATGTGCCAGTCGTATTTGAACTTACAACGGTATCAAATTATCGAAGAAAAAGCCTTATAGAAAATAATATACCGTTTATTACTGATAAGCAGGTCTTTCTTCCTTTCATTGGGACAATGCTTTCTGATGAAAAAGAACCCCAAAAGCTGACTGGTAAGTTTGTTTACTCCACGCAGCAGTTGTTTTTATTTTATCTGTACAGTAAGAAAAAACGATTGTATACTTCAGAAGCCGGAAAAGTGCTTCCGTTTACAGCAATGACCTTGACCAGAGCAGTGAAGCAGTTGGAAACGACAGATTTGTTTCTTGTAGCAAAAGACGGTGTTAATAAGTTTATTGAGTCAAAATATAAGCGAGATGAATTATTTGAAAAAGCAAAAGTATATTTGACGACTCCTGTTCGAAAAACAGGATATATAGATAAGACGCAAGTTACAGAAAATATGGTCTTTGCAGGGGAAACGGCACTTTCTGAAAAAACAATGCTAAATCCAAGCCGAGTTGTTACCTATGCAATTAGTGAGAAAGACTATGATAAAGCCTTGCTGACTGATGAATTGATAGACCCGGATAAACAGGTCAGACTTGAATTATGGGCATACAACCCAAAACAATTTTCAGAGGATAACAGTGCTGATGATATTTCACTTGTTTTATCTTTTAAAGATACAAATGATGAAAGAATTGAAGAAGCAGTAGATGAATTGCAGGAAAGAAGGTTGCATGAGTAATGGTCAGTGGATTTACAAAATTTAAGGAAAGATTTCAAGGTTTTGAAAATCAATATGTCATCATCGGTGGGACAGCGTGTGATTTGATTATGGAAAACGAAGAACTACCATTTCGTGCTACAAAAGACGGATATCAGAGATTCGGATGAAAAAGTAGTTGAAATTGAAATGGAG
>ERZ859937.129-NODE-129-length-39229-cov-19.461939_pt1 | contig 39229 bp, 36 predicted proteins | sample MGYA00509985_ERZ859937 | MGnify/ENA primary metagenome ERZ859937 (study PRJEB30046, sample SAMN00715169) | human gut metagenome | study: EMG produced TPA metagenomics assembly of the A metagenome-wide association study of gut microbiota in type 2... | reverse complement strand
CTTTTGGGGGGAGGGGCTTTTTGGGGGTTGAGTTCTTTTAATTACTCAATTTCTTCAATCTCTCCAACACTTCCTCCGGAAGCTTAGCCGGCAGATGTTCTTCGGGATCGTAGAGCATTCCGGTGCAGATGCAATACTTACGACCGGTGCGCTTGAGCACGTCTACATTGATGCAGCCCTCGCATCCGCGCCAGAAAGCTTCGTCGTCGGTGAGGTCGGCAAACGTCACGGGATGATAGCCCAACTGGGTGTTCATCGCCATAACGGCAGCTCCGCTCGTGAGCGAGAATATCTTGGCATGCGGCCAACGGGTGCGGGCGAGCGTGAAGGTGAGGTCTTTGATGCGCTTAGCCACTCCCAGTCCGCGGAACTTAGGGTCAACAATCAGACCCGAAGTGGTGACATACTGCTTGTTGCCCCATGTCTCGATGTAGCTGAATCCTACAAACTCGTCGCCGTAAAGGGCTATCACCGCCTTGGCTTCCTTCATCTTCGTAGCCACATATTCGTGTGTACGCTTTGCGATACCGGTGCCGCGAACCTTGGCGGCTTTCTCTATGGTATCGAGTATTGTGTCGACATATTTCTCATGTGATGCGTCGGCTACCATCACTGTTATATCTTCCTTGTTCATAATCGATTTTATCGAGTTTTGAATTTTGAGTTTTGAGTTTTGAATTGTTCTCGGCTTACGCCTGCGATTTTGAATTGATGAATTATGAATTGAGAATTGAAGAATAAGATTCTGGAAATTCAAAATTGAATAATTCACAATGCGCGAAGCGCACCAATTCAAAATTCAACATTCAAAATTCCTAATTCAAAATTCCGCTTCCATTCCCGGTACTATTGTGCTCAATCCCTTGATAACCTGATCCTGCGTCACACCCTCCTTTATCACGATGAAAATGGTGTCGTCGCCGGCTATCGTGCCGAGTATTTCGTCAATGTGTCCGTTGTCAATGTTGTATGCTATCGAACTGGCGTAGCCCGGTCGGGTACGTATCACACCCATATTGCCCGAGAAGTTGATGGAGCGATAGCCCGGAATACGGAGCATTTCCGACGCCATTCGCGGCGTGGGCACACGCTTATACATGGTTTCGTTGGGCAGCACATATACATATCTGCCATTCATGCTGGCCGCCTTAGCCACCTTGAGTTGCTTGAAGTCGCGGCTCAGTGTAGCTTGCGTCACGGCATAACCCTCCTGGGCAAGAGCTGCAAGCACCTCGTCCTGGCTTCCAAGTTCCTTGCTCGAAATGAGCATCTTCAATGTTTCGATTCTGTCGCTTTTTAACTTCATATTTCTTGTATGGATGTATATTTATTCGTTTACAGATGCAAATGTATGCATATTTGAATAATTATCCAAACAATACGTTATAAAAATGCAATATAAAATTACGGTTTGTTATAAAATGGAAGATTTATTGTATATTTATGCATATACAGATATACAATTAAGAATAGACTGTCGTTGCTTAGTAGTAGGATTCTTATATAGTAGTGGAGGTCTCCAGCCTCCACAGCAAGCAATAAGAAAAAAAATATGGCACAACTCTCAGCGAGCTGTGCCATATTTCTATGTTTAACTAAAAAATTATTTTCGTAATGAATGAAGACTCTCACGAACCCTCATCGCTACCTGTTAAACAATCGTTCAATTTACCTTAAACCTAATAACTAAAAACCTAAATCTATTACTACTAACCTAAACAATCTATTAACCTTTTGACGATGCAAAGGTATGAATATTTCGCTGTTTGCGCAAACAATCTAACAAAAACATTCGTTTTTTATTCGAAAACTTGATTTACAGCAAGTGTGTTACAGCCTAAGCGTCTGCGTACAGTATTTCAACACAGCCGGTCGGTGGGTGATGAAGATTACTGTATGGCGATTGTCGTGGAGCAGACTCTCGAGCAATCGGCATTCGGTGTCGGCATCGAGTGCCGATGTAGCCTCATCGAATATCATTATTGAACCGTTGCGCAGCAAGGCGCGCGCAATGGCTATGCGCTGTGCCTGACCTTCGGACAATCCTCCACCCTGCTCGCCACACTTTGTGTCGAGTCCTAAGGGCAACGTCCTGACAAAGTCGGCGCAACTGCGATTGAGTACATTCCACATATCGGCTTCGGAAGCATGCGGATCGCCAAGCAACAGATTTTCGCGTATAGTACCGCTCATGAGCGTGTTGCCCTGCGGCACATACACAAAGTTGCATCGCATAAGTGCTGTAAGCTCGCAACTTTCCACCTTATTATATATATATATGTTGCCACTCGTCGGTCGTGCCAGCGCCAGTAGCATACGCACAATGGTGGTCTTGCCGGCGCCAGTCTCGCCCAATATTGCTGTACACGTGCCTGGAGCAAAGTCGAACGAGAGATTGTCGACGACATTGCGCGTGCCGTCCTCGTATCTGTACGTCACGTTCTGAAGCCGCAATCCGCACGGTGCCTGCATACGCTGGGGCTCGCCCTGCGGTTCAAGAGGTTCTTCGAGCAGTTCGATAAGTCGCTCGGCTGCGGTGAGCACGCCTACAAATGCCGGCGCGAGCTTGGTCAGATTGCGTGCCGGAGTCTGTATCTTGTTGACCAACTGCAGGAAGGCAGTCATGCCGCCAAACGTCAGCGTGCCAGCCGACATGCGTACGGCAGCCCATAGGAAGGCTACGAGATAGCCCATGGCGAAACCAAGATTAAGGACAAAATTGGAGAATATGGAGAATATGGTACGCTTCACAACATTGCTGCGCAGCTCCGACTGTGTGCTCTCAAGGCGCGACACCATGCCGTCGCCAGCCTCAAGCGTCTTCACTACCATACGGTGCTGCACCGTCTCTTGCATTGCCGACTGTACATGGCTGTCAGAGTCGCGCACCAGTCGGGTCAGACTGCGCATCTTCCCTACATAGATTCGGCTTACGGCAAGGAACACCGGCATGATAGCCACAAGCAATACGGCAAGCGTATGATCCATAACGAACATGCAAGCGAATGCACCTACAAACATAAGTATGACGGAGAGCGTGTTGGGAAGGGTCTCCGTGAGGAACGTAACAACCGTTGCTACGTCAATTTCGAGTCGGTTGAGCACGTCGCCCGAGTGATGCCGCTCTCTACTGTGCCACTCTGCCTGCAATATATGGGCAAGCATGCGCTGCTGCATACGGTTCTGCGCACGTATGCCGAGAATGTTGCGCACCCACACGCCGGCTATGCTCACGCCGAAGTTGGCAAGTATGATGAGTCCCATCAGCGCCACCGCCCAATATATCGACCCCTGCTCACTGCCCGAGGCTATGTCGATGGCGTGCTTCACTGCCCACACCTGTGTCAGACTCAACGCCACATCTGCCACTCCCAACGTTGCGTTGAGCAGCGACTGCAACCTATTGCCACGCAGTTCGCGCCACAACCATCGCAAAATAATGCGAGCCGGATACTTGGTTTTGGGAATTTTGAACATATTGAATGTTGAGTGTTGAATGTTGAATGTTGAATTGATGCCTACGGCATTTTTGAATTTTGAGTTTTGAATTTGGAATTATTCTCGGCTTACGCCTGCGATTGTGAATTTTGAATTAGGAATTAGGAATTAGGAATTATTCGCGGCTTGCGCCTGCGATTGTGAATTTATGAATTATGAATTATGCAATTCAAAATTGAATAATTCATAATCGCCAAAGGCGACAAACTCCTAATTCAAAACTCGAAATTCAAAATTCTCATCTCTTATCCGCTCCCCACATCATCTTTTCGCGGAGCGACGAGAAGTAGCGCAGACCGTTGGGCTTTACTATGCGTGTTACGAACGGGGCGCGACTTATGGTTACAGCCGAACCCTCGTGCATCGTGTAGCTTCGTCCGTCGACGGCAATCAGATAGTTGTGCGAACGCGATTCCACCTCCAGACGCACCACACTCTTGTCGCTAATCACAATAGGACGTATGTTGAGACTGTGCGGAGCTACGGGCGTGAGGCACAGCGTGCGGGTCTGCGGCACTATTATCGGACCGCCGTTTGACAGCGAATAGGCAGTCGAACCAGTCGGAGTGCTCACTATCAATCCGTCGGCCTGATACGTAACCAGATAACTCTCGTCGATGCTTGTACGAATGCTGATCATCGAAGCCACGTCGCGCTTGAGCACGGCAATGTCGTTGAGAGCATAATGACAGCCCTCAAAGCCGCCGCCTTCGGTGACTACCTGTATGGCGGTGTGCTCCTCAATGGCGTAGTTTCCGGCTATGATGGTGGCAAGCGCAGCCTCAACCTCAGCCGGCAACACGTCAGCCAGAAATCCCAGTCGGCCCATATTCACGCCAATGATGGGTATCTGCTTGGTGCCGACACGCACCGCTGCCTTGAGGAACGTACCGTCGCCACCCATCGAGATGACGAAGTCGGCATCGAAGTCGTCGCCGTCGAACACGTCGACACCAGTGAGGTCGAGCATGTGCTCGGACGTGAGAAAGTCGTAAAACTCACGGTCGAACATCACACGCTCACCGCGCGACTTCAGAAAAGACAGCACACGCAAGAGCGATGTCGACTTGCGCGGTTGGAATGAGTTGCCGAATATGGCGAATGTCAGTGGTTGGTCTGTCATCATATTAGAATATACGTATTTATTCGTTGTGCTTTTTGAAAGTTACAAAAGTAATGAAAAAATCGCGTATCGAAAGGGTTGTTTTGTAATAAAAACACAACAAATCGAACTTTTAGAGCTATTTAATTTCATTCTTTCACGCATTTTACTTAACTTTGTCTGACTCACACAACCAAAGTTTCATATGCGATACAATATAATGTATTATATAATCTTTATAATAATAAAGGTCCTATCATATATTCCCTTCTGGGCTCTTTATGTACTGTCAGACATTATGTACTATCCGCTTTACTATATCATCAGATATCGTAGAAAGGTGGTACGTAAGAATCTCACCGAATCTTTTCCCGAGAAAAGCCATCACGAAATATTATCTATAGAGAAGAAATTCTATCACTACTTTATGGACATGATTCTTGAAAGCACTAAGATGGCTTCAATCTCTCCCGACGAAATCAAGAAGCGCATGAAGTTCGTAAACGTGAACAAAACCAACGAACTGCTCGACCAGGGCAAGTCGGTCGACTACTTCATGGGACATTACTGCAACTGGGAGTGGATGACCTCTATCGGACTTTGGATTAAAGACGATGTAGTATGCGCCCAGGTTTATCACAAACTGATAAACCATACCTTCGACAACATCATCAAGCAAATGCGCGAGCGTATGGGCAATATATGTGTGGAGATGCGCGAGACGGCACGCTTTGTGGCTAACATGGCATCGCAAAACCAACCGTGTATGGTGGCACTCATAGCCGACCAGTCGCCCAAGCGGAAACAGATAAAGCACTACGTGAAGTTCTTGAACCATACCGTGCCGGTGCTGGTAGGTCCGGAGAAGATAACCAAGCACTTCGGCCACATACCCGTCTTCGTAAACGTGAAAAGAGTGAAGCGCGGCTATTACGAGTGTGAATTCATTCCACTGCACGACAACCCGTCGTCGCTGCCCGACTACGAATTGTCCGACATCTACTTCAAGCATCTTGAAGACGAAATACGTCGACAGCCGGAGTGCTATCTGTGGACACACAATCGATTTAAATACGCCCAAAACTAAGAATACATAACAAATAAAACAGACATATATGGATATTGATTTTGTGGTTACTTGGGTCAACATGGATGACCCGGAATGGCAGAATGAATTCGCAAAATACTCTGGCAACAAAGACAATACCAAGAACGGAGTTTCGAAAGCCCGCTTCCGCGACTACGGATTCCTGAAATACTGGTTCCGAGGCATTGAGAAGTTTGCACCCTGGGTGCGTAAGATTCATTTCGTCACAAGCGGCCAAAAACCAGAATGGCTCGACGAGAACAACCCCAAGATTCACCTCGTCAACCATAAGGATTTCATACCTGCCGAGTTTCTGCCCACCTACAATTCTGTAGTCATCGAACGATATATGTACAGAATTCCGGGACTGGCCGACCATTTCGTCTACTTCAACGACGACTTCTACATCATAAACCATATCACCCCAGAACGATTCTTCAAGAACGGTCTGCCATGCGACATTGCCGTATTCGACTACAATCCGTCGTGGTCGCAATGGTATGTACGTATCAAGAACAACATAAAGATTATCAACCGCCACTTCAACAAGAAGGAGGTGATGGAGCGATGGCACGACAAGTGGTTCCACAAGAGCTACGGTTCGAAGGCACGCTGGAACTATCTGCTGCGCTTCTACAACAAGTTCATCACACTGCGCGTTCCTCACAACGCTCAGCCTTATCTCAAAAAGACATTCGAGGAGGTATGGGCTGCTGCCGGAAAGGAGCTCACCGAGACCTCGTCCAACCGTTTTCGAGCGCTGACCGACTACACTCCCGAGCTGTTCCGCATCTGGCAGATATGCAATGGCGACTTCGAGCCTTACAACACATACAACGACACCAAGATGTTCCCGTTGATGATAAAGTCGAAGAAGGCCATCAAGGCAATATACGAGCAGTCGTACTCGCTCATCTGCCTCAACGACAATGTGCACATACGCAACTACGAGGAGGTGATGCACAACCTTCAGGAGGCATTCGAAAGCATATTGCCCGAGAAGTCAAGTTTTGAGCTTTAACAACGCTTTTTCAATCCAAGCCTATGCATAAAGTTTTAGCTGAAATCATAGCAGGAGTAATCCCGCACAAGATGACACGCAACCAGTGGCGTGGCATCCTGCGTTTCGGCGTGTTCAACGCCATAAAGCTGAACATCGACATACGCCGAAACCATACCGCTCCGGAGCATAATCTGGCTGTATGCGCCATTGCCAAGAACGAGGGACCGTACTTCAAGGAGTGGGTGGAATGGCACCTGTCGCAAGGCGTAGACAAGTTCTACGTCTACGACAACGAGAGCACCGACGGCACAAAGCAGATTCTCGAACCTTACATCAAGCAGGGTATTGTCGAGTATATCGACTGGCCTGGCTACCGACGACAGCTTGCCGCATACGACGACTGCCTCAAACGCCACCGCTTCGACACCAGATGGATAGCATTCATCGACCTCGACGAGTTTATAGTCCCCATCAAGGACGCTTCCATACCCGACTTCCTCAAACGCTTCGAGCAGTTCCCCGCCGTTGAAATCAACTGGCTCATATATGGCAGCGGAGGCAACAAGGCAAAATCGTCGGAGCCGGTGATGAAGCGGTTCCGCTTCCACTCACAACCCGACCATTATCTCAACCGACACGTCAAGAGCATTGTCAACCCCCGAATGGTGTACACAATGATTGGCTGTCATGAAGTGGCGCGAATCAAAGGGAAGGCTGCCGACTCGCATGGCAACCCCATAACAAAGAACTTCAGACAGCGCACGCCGCAACAGGACGTGATACGCATCAACCATTATGCAGTAAGGTCGCTTGAGGAGTTCCGCGAAAAGCAGATGCGAGGACGTGCAAGCGGCACACAGACTTCCGTGCCGATGGAATATTTCAACCAGTATGACCTCAACGATATAGAGGAACCGGCTCCCAATACCGAGCAAAAACAATAACACCCGTATATTATGACAGACAATAATAACAAACCGCAGGTCATAATTTCAATGACTTCGTTTCCTGCAGCCATCACTATTGCAGAGCAGGCTATACGCTCATTGTTGAAAGGCAGCGTTCTGCCCGACAAACTCATACTCTACGTCACACTGGCGCAGTTTGCCGAAAACGAAATGCCACAGAGCCTTCTGGCACTTGCCAAGGAAAGCCCCATATTCGAGATACGCAACTACGACCGCGACATACGGTCGTACCGCAAACTCATTCCAGCTCTGATCGACTTCCCCGACGCCATCATCGTCACCGTCGACGACGATGTGTATTACCATAAATACATGCTGAAGGAGCTGCTCGACTTGCACGCACAAATACCCAACGCCATACTGGCACACCGTGCCAAACGCATCAAGTACGGCAAACCGTACAAGAAGTGGAGCAAATACCGCTGGTATCACTTCCTGCTGAAGCGCATCCACCGCAGCTTCCTAAACATTCAGACCGGCGTAGGCGGCGTGCTTTATCCGCCCCACTCGCTTAAGGCAGACATGATGGACGTAGAACTGTTCACCAAGCTTGCGCCAAGCACCGACGATATATGGTTCTGGGCAGCAGGAGCCGCCAACGGCTATCCCGTAATTCCAGTACCGTTCGGACGCAACAAGCCGCGCGGACTCGGCAAGCCGAAAGAGCTGTCGCTCAAGACAAGCAACTTCAAGGCAGGCATCGACCGCAACGTGAAGGCGTTCAACGCAATATGCGAGCACTACCCGGCTATAAAGAAACTTGTAGAAAATAAGTAAAGAATGAGCATTATGGATATAGACTTAGTATATCTTTGGGTCAACGGCAACGACCCGAAATGGCAAGCCAAACGCGACGCTTGCATCGGACGCCCCACCGAACGTCAGGAGAACTGCAAGGGCAGATATGCTGACAGCGGCGAACTGAAATATAGTCTGCGCTCTATCGAAAAATATGCACCATGGATACGCAAGATATTCATCGTGACCGACGACCAGACTCCCGAATGGCTCGACACCACAAATCCCAAGATTCGTGTGGTAGACCATAAGGAGATAATGCCTGCCGAGAGTCTGCCGTGCTTCAACTCGACATTGATAGAGCACTATCTCGACAAGATTCCAGGCCTGTCGGAGCATTTCCTCTTCTCCAACGACGACATGTACATCAACCAGCCCGTCACTCCGGCTACATTCTTCGCAGCCGACGGACTGCCTATACTGTATATGAACCGCAAACCATTCCGCAAGCTGGCGCTGTGGTATAGAGACAAAATGGGCAAGCCATTGAGCATGTATCTGAAGATAATACGTAACGCTGCCGAACTGGTAGAGAAGCATTACGGCACCTACTACGGATGCAAGCCTCATCACAACATCGACTCGTATCTGAAGAGCACCATAACATTCACAAACCGTAAGTTTGAGAAGGAGTTCAGTCCGATGGTACCGCACCATGTTCGTGCAGCCGACGACGTACAGCGAAGCGTATACTCATATGTGGCTCTTGCCGAAAAGAAGGCTCACCTGCGCTATGTATCACAGCACCATTCGTTCCGTCTGCACATCGACAACAGCAAACTCTACGAAAAGTTCGAGCGCTACAACCCCATATTCTTCTGCATGAACGATTCGGAATTTGCCAACGATGCCGACCGCAAAGCAGCAATCGAGTTCCTCGAAAGCAAGTTCCCGACAAAGTCGGAGTTTGAGAAGTAAACAGTAGCTGAGGTCTCCGGCCTAAGCAGCAACCAACCATAACGGCGGACTCCCGTCCGACGCACAGCAATAAGCCCACAACTAATAGGCTGGCTGCGCGTCGGACGGGAGTCCGCCGTTCCGTTTTAATATATACGATTCGTATTCTACAAACTCAATTTCTTTCCATTAGCCACTGCATAATACGCATCTTTGGCTTTAAGCTCTATGGGCTTTGTCGCATCATCGAAGAATCCCTTCTTCACCAATTCGGTGATATGCTGCACAAGACGATCGGTCTCTTCGCCGGCAGGCATTTTATACAACACTCTTGAACTGCCCGAAAGTATAGCCCACTTTATGTTATGGCTCCACAAAGCCATACGTTCCGCATCACCGTATTTCTCATACTTTTCCTGTGCGTATGCCAGTCCGATAAGCTGCGACTGGAGTCGTTCCACACCCTCAGTAGCCTTCGATATTGACTTGCGGTTTTCGTAATAGTAGTAAAGCGGCAGATGAGTGATAGTTGTCTTCACAGGCTTCACCAGCAATTCCGACCACCAAGGCAGGTCTTCAAATTTCAGTCCCTTGATGAAGGGTATGTCCTTGACAAGCGAGCGTTTGAACAGATGGCGCCAGACGTAGCAGTGCTTGATGGGGAACTTAATGTCAGGATGGCGCCAATCAGAAGCAAACTTCAGTGCATCGTCGGTGACAACCGACCTTACGAAGCTCAGCTTATATCTGAAAGGCATGCGCCACGGACGCGAATTGATCGTGTCGATATTGTATTTGTTGAACAGTCGCAACTGTATATTCTTATACACCACATCCTTATACCAGCTCACCATGTCCGTACCGTCACGCTCCATTAGCTTGACAGCGAGTTCAAGAGTCTGCGGATGAATAAAGTCGTCAGAGTCTACAAACATTATATACTCTGCATCAGCTACAGCCATACCCTCATTGCGGGCATGCGACAATCCGCCATTAGCTTGATGAATCACCATAAAGCGCGAGTCCTTAGCGGCATATTCCTCAAGGATGGCGGGACACCCATCCGTCGAACCGTCATCAACGCATATTGCACGCCAATGCTTGAACGTCTGTTTAAGGACACTGTTAAGACAACGCCTTAAATATGGCTCAACGTTATAAACGGGAATAATAATGTCTACTCTTTTAGTTTTCATACTTTATGTTAGTGCTACAATATATTAGTGTATTCTTCTGCAAATTTAATAAATATTTCTTACCCAGTACCAATACACCGAGCTATTTATATTACTATTTGCATATTTCATACATATATACAATGCGTAAAGGATGAAAAGCTTGCATGCCTTATCGTAAAATAATGTTAATACATATTGGAATGGTTAGCCTTTTCTCAATAAGTTCCGCGAGAAAACTGTATTTTTTGCAAAAACATATTTTCAAAAATCATTTTCTAAAAAATCATTTTTATAATATGGAATCGACACATACTCGCTTGGTATGTGCCGAACCTTTCATAAATACTGATTGTATATAGCCATAAGGATTAGAGCAAAGTATATGGCTATAGCCTATATTTGCAAAAAGCCGCGATAGACTTCACAGTCCGTCGCGGCCAAACTTAAACAACCAATAAAAGAAATAGATAGCTGTTAAGTTTTATAATTATGTTTTTATCGGATGAACAGGAGTTCGCGATACTTAGGCAGAGTCCAGAGTTCGTCGGCAACGATAAGCTCGAGCTTGTCTATCTGATAACGAATCTCCTCCATCTTCGGAGCTACGGTGTCGTGATAGGCAATAGCCTTCTGGTGTTCGTCCTCAATCTTGTTGGCTACCTTGCGGGCATTGACCAGTTCCTCCACACCAGTCTCAATGATCTGTGTGCGCTCAGCCATTTCCTCGATAATCTTCTTGTTGCGTGAGGTCAGCTTGTCGGCCTTCTCAGCAGGGAAGATGTCGTACATGCTCTGCACGTTCTTGGCCAGACGGCTCTGATAGTGAGTGCATACGGGGATGATATGGTTCATAGAGAGGTCGCCGAACACACGTGCCTCGATCTGAATCTTCTTGGTATAAGTCTCCCACTTCACCTCATTGCGAGCCTCAAGTTCCTTGCGGCTCATCACGTTCTGGCCCTCAAACATCTTGATAGTAGCCTCGTCGAGATAGCGCTCGAAGATTTTCGGGCAAGAAGTCTCGCAGTCAAGACCGCGACGCTTAGCCTCCTCAACCCACTCGTCAGAGTAGCCGTTGCCATCGAAATGGATAGGCTTGCAGAACTTAACGTCCTCGCGGATAACGTCGAGTATTGCGCATATTTTGTCTTCGCCCTTCTCGATGAGAGCGTCAACACGCTGCTTGAAATCCTGCAAAGCCTCAGCCACAGCAGTATTCAGCACAATCATAGCCGAAGCACAATTGGCTTCAGAACCTACAGCACGGAATTCGAAGCGGTTGCCGGTGAATGCGAATGGCGAAGTACGGTTGCGGTCGGTATTGTCGACGAGCAGTTCAGGAATCTCAGGAATGTCGAGCTGCAATCCCTGCTTGCCGGCGATGTCGAAGAGTTCGTCCTTTTCTGAGGTCTCGATGCGCGAGAGAATCTCGGTGAGCTGACGACCCAAGAACGACGAAATGATGGCAGGAGGAGCCTCGTTGGCACCAAGACGATGTGCATTGGTAGCGCTCATGATGCTCGCCTTAAGCAATCCGTTGTGCTTGTATACCGCCATAAGGGTCTCAACGATGAACACGATGAAGCGGAGGTTGTCCATCGGGGTCTTGCCCGGACCGTGCAGCAGTACGCCGGTATCGGTAGCGAGACTCCAGTTCTCGTGTTTGCCCGAACCGTTGATGCCTGCGAACGGCTTCTCGTGCAACAGTACGCGGAAGCCATGATGACGAGCCACCTTCTTCATGAGCGACATGAGCAGCATGTTGTGGTCGATGGCAATGTTGGTCTCCTCGAATATAGGAGCCAGCTCAAACTGGTTGGGCGCAACCTCGTTGTGGCGTGTCTTGCAGGGGATGCCCAGTTCGAGAGCCTGGATTTCCAGATCCTTCATGAAAGCCTGCACGCGCTCAGGGATAGCTCCGAAGTAGTGGTCGTCCATCTGCTGGTTCTTGGCAGAGTCGTGACCCATAAGTGTGCGTCCGGTGAGCATGAGGTCGGGACGTGCCGAGTACAGTCCTTCGTCAACGAGGAAGTACTCCTGCTCCCAACCGAGGTTGGAGATGACCTTCTTCACCTCCGGATAGAAGTAGTGGCAAACCTCAGTGGCTGCAACATTCACAGCATGCAGCGAGCGCAGCAGCGGAGCCTTGTAGTCGAGAGCCTCGCCTGTGTATGAGATGAAGATAGTAGGAATACACAGTGTATCGTCGATGATGAACACCGGCGAAGTAGGATCCCAAGCCGAATAGCCACGTGCCTCGAACGTGTTACGAATACCGCCGTTAGGGAATGAGCTGGCATCAGGCTCCTGCTGTACGAGCAGCTTGCCCGAGAATTCCTCAATCATTCCGCCCTTGCCGTCGTGCTCGATAAAAGCATCGTGCTTCTCGGCTGTGCCTTCGGTAAGCGGCTGGAACCAGTGTGTGTAGTGTGTCACACCGTTCTCGTCAGCCCACTGCTTGATGCCCTTAGCCACTGCATCGGCTATGGAACGATCCAGACGAGCACCGTTGTCGATAACATCGATGAGTTTCTCATACACGTCGCGCGGAAGATACTTATACATCTTGGCGCGGTTGAAAACGTTCTTACCGAAGAACTCTGACGGACGTTCAATCGGTGCAATCACGTCGACGGGTTTCTTGTTGAAAGCGTCGGCTACAACCTCGAATCTCAAATTTGCCATTGTTGTTTCTTTCTTTTATGTTGTTTATTTTTTAGTTTTTACTGAGCCTTACTGGGCCTTCTTGGGCTTACTAAGCCTTCTTAAAGCTTGCTGAGCCATTCTTTGATGCGTCGCATTGCTTCGTGGCAGTCGTCGCGGTCGCCGAAGGCTGTTAGTCGGACATATCCCTCGCCGCTCGGTCCGAAGCCTACGCCCGGTGTGCACACCACGCCTACAGCATAGAGCATCTGCTCGAAGAACTTCCACGAGTCGATACCGTCGGGAGTCTTCACCCACAGATACGGAGCGTTGCGTCCGCCGAACACCTTGAAGCCCATCTGTGTGAGCTGTTCGTGCATATAGTGGGCGTTGGCCATATAGTAGTCGATGGTGGCCTTCACCTGCTTCTTGCCCTCGGGCGTGTAGATGGCGGCTGCGGCACGCTGCGAGATGTAGCTTGTGCCGTTGAACTTGGTCGACTGTCGACGGTCCCACAGATGATTCAGCTCGACACGCTGCTTGCCGTCGAGCGTCACGGCTGTGATGTCCTTGGGGATGACGGTGTATCCGCAACGCACACCGGTGAATCCGGCTGTCTTCGAATAGCTGCGGAACTCAATAGCGCACTTGCGTGCTCCCTTTATCTCGTATATCGAGTGCGGTATGTTGTCGTCCTGGATATACGCCTCGTAAGCGGCATCATAGAATATGATAGTGTCGTTGTCGAGAGCGTACTTCACCCATTTCTTCAGCTCGTCCTTAGGCAACACGGTGCCCGTAGGATTGTTGGGATAGCACAGATAAATCATGTCGACACGATGGTCGGGTATCTGCGGCACGAAATTGTTTTCGGCTGTGCACGGCATATAGTTGACGTTGCTCCAGCGTCCGTTCTCAAGCACTCCGGCACGACCGCACATTACGTTCGAATCGATATATACCGGATAGATAGGGTCGGTCACTCCGATGGAGTTGTCCCAGCGCACTATCTCGCCGATGTTGCCCGTATCGCTCTTAGCACCGTCGTTGACGAACACCTCACCCGGGTCGATATGTATGCCTCGCGGTGCATAATCGTTCTTGACTATAGCCTCGCGCAGGAAGTCGTATCCGCGTTCTGGTCCGTATCCGTGGAAAGATGCCTTTGTAGCCATTTCGTCTACGGCCTTGTGCATAGCCTCTATTACTGCCGGACAAAGCGGTTGGGTCACGTCTCCTATGCCGAGACTTATCACCTTAACTTGCGGATGCGACACCTTGAAGGCATTCACCTTCTTGGCTATATCTGCAAACAAGTAGCTGTTGGACAGCTTCAGAAAATGTTCGTTTACAAGTGCCATACCTGTTGAATTTTGAATTTTGAGTTTTGAATTTTGAATTATTCTCGGCTTACGCCTGCGATTTGGAGTTTTTGAATTTTGAATTGTTCCTTACGGAATTTTGAGTTATAGAATTACGAATTCAAAATTCAACAATTCCTAATCGCCAAAGGCGACAATTCAAAACTCAAAATTCAAAATTCAACATTGCCGAAGGCTTACGGCAGACTCACTTCTCCCTCGAAGACGAACGCTGCCGGTCCGGTCATATATACATGTCCGTCCTGCTCGTTCCATTCTATGTGCAATGTGCCGCCATCCATTGCAATATCGCTTGTACGGCCTTTACGGTCGGTCAGTGCGGCAGCTACGGCTGTGGCGCAAGCGCCAGTGCCGCATGCCATCGTTATCCCGCTGCCACGCTCCCATACCCGTGTGCGTATGGTGCCGTCAGCCATAAGCTGTGCAAACTCGATGTTGCAACGCTCCGGAAAGGCTGCGTCACGCTCCATGATGAAGCCATATCGGGCTATGTCGAGCGTCTCTATGTCGTCGACAAAGCACACGAAGTGCGGATTGCCCATCGACACGAACGTGCCGCGGAAGGTGCGGAAGTCGGCAGTGAGAGTGTCGCCTGCCTTCTCGTCATACTGCTTCTCGTTGTGAAACACGGGCTGCAGCATGTCTACCGTGACGCTTTCCACCTTATTTATATTATGGCCTTCGTCGGCAAGATGCAGAATGAGCGTCTTCACACCCGACAGCGTCTGCAGTCGTATGGAGGTATTACTGGTCAGCCCTTTCTCGTACAGATACTTGCCAATGCATCGCGACGCGTTGCCGCACATCATGGCTTCCGATCCGTCGGCATTGAAAATGCGCATTGAGAAATCGGCGTCTACTCCTTCATCGGGCTTGCCTATCAATACAAGTCCGTCGCTGCCTATGCCCGTATGGTATTTGCTCCATGCTATTGCAGCTTTCGAAGGGTCGGGAATGGCGTATTTCTGTGTGTCTACATATATATAGTCATTGCCAGCCCCGTGCATCTTTGTGAACTTAACCGACTTTACCATTTTGTCTATCTTTTTACCTTAAAGAATTACTCTTTGTCCTTTGCGTTTGCAAAATTACAACAATTTGCGCAATAGACAACAATTTAATTACCACATTTTCGGGTTAATTATCATTAAGTTTCTATTTGTAAGCATTCAGCATTGTTTTTCTTTCAATCTGAAAGTATTTCGTTTGTTTTAGTTTACAATTATGCACCCGAAATAATATTAAACTATTAAAATGCTACTATCACGTTGTTTTTATTTGCTTTTTGTCGTAATTTTGCAGCGTGACAGTTACATAATGCAACAATTAACTTAGGATAACCAATAAAAAGAAAGTTATATGAATCACCTATATATTATATGTATTGGTAGACAAGACTATCCTAAAATAATGACTATTCTTTTGATCCTGGATGCCCTCTGCCTTGCGTGGCAGAGGGGCATCTTTGAATTTTAAAACGAATAGACAAGGGTCGTACGACATCCGGAAAATACACCCCCAAACAAACAGCAAAACCAATAAAAGAAGACAAAAATATGTGTGGAATAGTATCTATTTTCAACCTTCGGGAGCAGACTCCCGAGTTGCGCCAAAAGGCTCTGCGCATGAGCCGTAAGATTCGTCATCGCGGTCCTGACTGGAGCGGTATATACTGCGGAGGTTCTGCCATTCTGGCTCACGAACGCCTGTCGATAGTCGATCCAGAATCGGGCGGACAGCCGTTGTTCTCGCCCGACCGCCAGCAAGTGCTTGCCGTCAACGGCGAGATATACAACCATAAGGACATACGCGAGCGCTACAAGGGCAAATATGAGTTTCAGACGGGCAGCGACTGCGAGGTGATCCTCGCACTGTATCGCGACAAGGGCATCGACTTCCTTGAAGACCTAAGCGGCATATTCGCCTTCGCCCTGTACGACCAGGAGCGCGACGAGTTTCTGATAGCACGCGATCCCATCGGTGTAATTCCTCTATACATAGGCTACGACAGCGACGGCACAGTATATGTTGCATCCGAACTGAAGGCTCTTGAGGGCGAGTGCGAACGCTACGAACCCTTCCTGCCGGGCCACTACTACTCAAGTCGCGAGGGCAAGATGACCCGCTACTACAAGCGCGACTGGTTCAGCTACGAAGCCGTGAAAGACAACAAGGCGAGCGTCAGCGCCATCCACGACGCACTGGAGGACGCTGTGCGCCACCAACTTATGAGCGATGTGCCCTACGGTGTACTGCTGTCGGGCGGACTCGACTCGTCTGTCATCTCGGCAATAGCCGAGAAATACTCCGAGCGACGCATCGAATCGGACGGCAAGGAACGTGCCTGGTGGCCGCGACTGCACTCGTTTGCCGTAGGACTGAAGGGCGCACCCGACTTGGCTAAGGCACGGCTTGTGGCTGACTACATAGGAACGGTCCACCACGAGATAAACTACACCATACAGGAGGGACTCGACGCCATACGCGACGTGATATACTTCATCGAGACCTACGACGTCACAACCGTGCGAGCCTCAACACCTATGTATCTGCTGGCACGTGTAATAAAGTCGATGGGCATAAAGATGGTGCTCTCGGGCGAGGGTGCCGACGAGATATTCGGAGGCTATCTTTACTTCCACAAGGCTCCCGACGCACGCGCTTTCCACGAGGAGACCGTACGCAAGCTGTCCAAGCTACATCTGTACGACTGTCTGCGTGCCAACAAGAGTCTGTCGGCATGGGGCGTTGAGGGACGTGTGCCCTTCCTCGACAAGGAATTCCTTGACGTGGCTATGCGCACCAATCCCGAAGCCAAGATGTGCCCGGGCAAGACCATTGAGAAGAAGATTGTACGTGAGGCGTTCGCCGATATGCTGCCCGAGGAGGTGGCATGGCGACAGAAGGAGCAGTTCAGCGACGGCGTGGGCTACTCGTGGATTGACACGTTGAAGCAGATAACCGAACAACAGGTGTCGGATGAGCAAATGGCTCATGCCGCCGAACGCTTCCCCATCAATCCGCCACGCTGCAAGGAGGAATACTACTACCGCACCATCTTCGAAGAACACTTCCCGTCGGAGTCGGCAGCACGCAGCGTGCCCAGCGTTCCGAGCGTAGCATGTTCTACAGCCGAGGCGCTGGCTTGGGACAAAGCCTTCCAAGGCAAGAACGACCCCAGCGGACGTGCAGTAGCAGGAGTACACGAGAAGGCGTACTAAATAAATTTCAACATCTCAACACCTCAACACAACAACTATAGGGAGCTCTGCCCCGACACAATATTTGCATTTCTGACCGCTCAAAACTGCGAGTTGAACGCACAAGGAAATCTTTGGCTCGAAATTCGTGAGTTTTGAGCGTATAAGACTATGTAGCTCATACACAACGTGTTAGCCATAATACAACGTAGAACACGCTATGAGCAAGTGCAAAAAAACGTCCTTTTGATTTCAAATGGACTACATTTACAATGCAATAAGGGCTTCCTTGCACTCCAACTGTAGTCCTTTTACATTGCAAAAGTAGTCCATTTGGAGAGCAAGGAAGCCCTAAATGAATAGTGAGGTGGTGTTTGACGCTGAAAAAACCGATAAAACCAGCGTCAGAAATCTCTAGAATCGATTTTTAAATTGTAATAATTTTTTACTAACTGTACGATATTTGCATCAGTAAGCCCAGTTCTAATTACAAGTTCCTACTACAGCAAATCTATCCACTTCTGACCTACTTTAGCAGGACTGTACTCAAGCGACTTCGCCACCACCAGATGGCGGAGTCGCTGCTTTTTGTCCTCATCAAGGGCAGCAAACTCCAGCATCCTGTCGGCAAAGGCTTGCACGTCGCCCTTGGGAGTAAGTATGCCGGCAGAACCATCTGTGCCTACTATACTGCGCACTCCTTCGCACATGTCCATCGTTATTGGCACTACTCCATGCGATTGTGCCTCAATCAGACACAATGGAAATCCTTCGTACTCTGACACAAGACACAAGGCTGAAGCATGACGATAGTATTCAGCAGGACTTTGATAGCCCTCGAAACTGACACGAGGCAATCCCTTAGCCAACGACTTCAAACGCTTAGCATCAGGTCCGTCGCCTACAATAACAAGACTCCAGTCGGGCAACTTGTCACAAATCATACGCCAGGCATCAATCAATCGGTCGATACGCTTGTCGGGATACGACAGACGACCTACATACAGAAACTCCTTACGCTTGTCGTAACAAATGTCAGTAGCAGGCTGCTGCATATTGGGAATAACATGCATATGCTCTACTTGCTCGGGGGGCAACTTCAAGTCGCGCACAATCTGGTCACGATAGCCGTCGCACAGAACCATATACTCTTCAAAATGATTTATATCCTTTTTATAGCGCTTGATATAACGACGTTCGAGAATATGTGTCATTTCATATCGTACATACTTAGTCAAGTAATACTTAAGAGCCTTACACAAGCTTTTACTACTATTCTCACGGGCAAGTTGACGCTTGCTAACCATCTCCCAATACGGTATGTTATGATTGGCATATATCGTCTTACATCTCATACGTCGCAGCTCATCAATGACATCATACTGACGCTGCATCACAAACACCACCGAACTGATGCCATTGGCACGTACACAATCAAGAATAAAACTCCAATCGCTAACCTTACCATTTGCTTCTGAAACTGGAGATTCTACCATATGAAAACGTTTGTCTATTGCCAGATTGGCAGGCAATATATCAGGATACAACCTTGTCGCAAATACATATACCTCATACCCCCCACGCTTGAACAACTCATTGGCTATATCACATGTCACACGCTCAGCTCCGCCAACTGGAAACTCACCATGCACAAACGCCACCTTCTTAACTTCTTCCATAATATCTAACTAATTATTTGCAATGTTAGTACTAAAACAAATGCAAATTTAGCCTTAAACATCGGAATTAGCAAAGATATAAAACAGAGAATGCTGTATAAGGACAAATAACCATAAATTCTACCTGCCATTCGTTTGGTTGAGAATACACAAGCTATTGCGTATGACCTTATTAGCTACTATTAAAGGCTGAATAAGGGGGAAGAAATTGTTAAAGTTATTACAAAAACTGTTAACATTGAAAGGGTGTTGCAATATTATGCAATATTTTTAGTAACTTTGCATTGCAATTACAAAAATGCAACATCTGCATTGCAAATTACAAACCGAAGGTTGAACACGATTGTTAGTTCGACGATCACCTTTTGAAAGAATGATATACTCATTCTAATCTTAAATGCATCCTTAAAAACAATGAATTTAAAGAAGACAATTAAGACATTAGCAATATCATTGTTCCTGGCTGTGGCTCCAAACCATGCCAGCGCACAAGACCTCATTGCAAGACAGGCTCCCGTTGACCGCAAGATGGCTGCTGTAGACACCATCATGTTGCGAAACATCACAATCAAGGAGGAAGCCGAATCGCCAGCTTCTGAACTGTACGCCAACTGGGACAACAAATACGCTCACCGCGCCACAGAGCTGCCCGAGCACTTCAACATCGACCTGCGCCACTTCTGCATGCCCACCACAAGCCGCGTCATAACAAGTAATTTTGGCTCGCGATGGGGACGCCAGCACAAAGGTCTCGACATCAAAGTGTATATCGGCGACACAATACGCTCTGCTTTCTCAGGAAAAGTAAGAATAGTACGCTACGAGCGTGGCGGATATGGCAAGTATATCGTAATACGACATAACAACGGACTGGAGACCATATACGGTCACCTCTCTAAGCAACTCGTAGAAGAGAACCAGACTGTCAGAGCTGGCGAGGTAATCGGACTTGGCGGTAATACCGGACGAAGCACCGGTTCGCACCTGCACTTCGAGACTCGTCTGTGCGGAGTTGCTCTCAACCCGGCATTGATGTTCGACTTCCGCGAGCAGGACGTAACGGGCGACTACTACGCATTCAACCGCTCTACATACGACAACGAGTCGGCTAACGCCACTCGTCTGCGTGGTAAGCAGGATGGTTCTACTCTTGCAAAGAACGATTCTAACGACGACTACGCTACCAACAACCGCACTACATCAGGTCTGGATGACCAGATACAGTATCACAAGGTGGTTAAGGGCGAGACTCTGGAGAGCATCTCACGCAAGCGTGGCGTTACTATCGCACAGATTTGCAAGCTCAACCACATAACCAAGAAGATGAAGTTGCGTCCAGGACAAATCCTGCGCTACTCATAATAACATAAGATTATTACCAAATTATTATATTAGATCGAGCGCGCCAGAAGAAACAGTGATGTTTCGTTCTGGCGCAGTTTTTTATATCAACACCTTCAATATTCAAACGGATAACACTCATTCACTATGCTGTTGAAATTTTTCATGACATGCAACAAGATTGGAGCGTTCACCCTCGGTGGCGGATACGCCATGATTCCGATTATGGAACGCGAGTTTGTTGACAAAAATCAATGGATGGACCGTCAGGAGTTTATGGACATTATGGTGGTGGCACAGACCACACCTGGCATTTTCGCCGTTGACATGGCAAGCCATATAGGCTACAAACTGCGCGGCGTCTGGGGCGGTATTGTTGGCGCCGTTGGCATAGCCCTACCCTCTATCATCGCCATTATGATTATAGCCATGTTCTTCCATAACATCAAGGACAATCCATGGGTGGAGAAGTTCTTCCGCGGAGTGCGCCCGGCTGTGGTGGCTCTGATTGCTGCGCCGTGCTTCAAAATGGCTAAGACGGCTGGCATAACATGGCGCACCGTATGGATTCCGATAGTGTGCTGTCTGCTCATCGCCGTAGCCAATGTCTCGCCTATATACCTTATTATTATAGCCGGTGTGGCAGGGTGGCTTCTTGGACGTTGCACGAAGTGCAATTAGGAGTTTTGAATTTTGAATGTTGAATTATTCTCGGCTTACGCCTGCGATTTTGAATTTTAGATTTTTGAATTTTGAGTTACTGTATTTGGCAATTCTAAATTCGAAACTGAATAATTCCTAATCGGCAAAGCCGACAATTCAAAACTCAAAACTCAAAACTCAAAATCGGCAAAGCCGACAATTCAAAACTCAAAACTCAAAACTCAAAACTCACAACATGATTTTTCTGAAACTCTTTATAGTCTTCACCAAGATAGGAACATTCAATTTCGGCGGCGGATATGCTATGCTGTCGCTTATACACAACGAGGTGGTGGTGAAGAACGCATGGCTTAGCAATGCCGAGTTTACCGACATCGTGGCTATAAGCCAGTCGACACCAGGTCCAATAGGTATCAACGCTGCTACATACGCAGGATATGTGGCAGTACTGAATCAAGGTTATCCGGAATGGTTGGCAGCTATAGGCTCAGTAATAGCATCGCTGAGCATAATATGGTTGCCATTCGTTATAATGATAATGATTTCGCGCTATCTCATCAACCACAAGGACTCGAAGATTGTAAAGGACATCTTCGCAGGCTTGCGCCCTACAATCGTAGGACTGATAGCTGCGGCTGCCGTGCTGCTTATGAACAAGGAGAACTTCGGATCGCCAACCGACAATGCCGTAAGCTTTGCCATAAGCATAGCACTCTTTGCCGCTACATTCTATTTCACCAAGTTCCGCAAGAGCAACCCCATACTCGTAATGCTCGTATGCGGACTCTTGGGACTCGTGATATTCTGATTTACTCCTCTACTGCCTCTGCTCTAAACAGCGAGAAATTGACGCTGCCATAAGCTCTGTGCTCAATAAAGCCCGGAATGTCGGAGAAGTCGTTCTTCTTGCCATGCTCGAACACAAGCAGACCGCCGGGCTTCAACGCAACATCAAAGATAGTATCTATAGGATGTAAGAAATAACATCATTCAGCATGCCGCCAGTGAGAGGAACGCACATCTATATATATTACAAAAAAAGGAACAGATTCTAATAACGACCTTAACAACTTTATTATTAACTATTAACTATAAATAAATATGATAGAAGTGATTATAATTATATTAATTGGTATACCTCTAATATTAATAGGTAAAGCCATAGAAAGTAATTCCCTAATTATTTGGGGAGATAAAATTCCACAGAAAGAATTAAAAAGCAGAAAAGGTATTCTTGGATTAAGGAGAATAAAAAGAACTTTTATAATTTCTGGAATTATAACAATAGTTGGCGGTGTAATCTGTGTTATATTTAATTGGACTGATTTTATTTTTGGGTTTATGTTTCTACCCTTAACTATTGCTGTTATCTTTATGCTTATACAGCTATGTATCATCAATAGAAACAGGAAAAGTACAATAGTAGTTTCTATCGTATCTATTGTTATTGTTATTCTCATACCATTAATGATTATAGAACCGACATTCAGAAATGATGAAAATATCGAAATTAGAAATGATACATTATTTATAGGTGGCTTATATTCAAAGATTATTCCAATATCAGATATAGTGTATATCAATGAAAATAGTATAGTACCTCCTATTAAACTTAGAACAAATGGAGCCTCTTTAGGGTCATATAATATTGGCCATTTTCGAACAAAAAAAAATAAAGATATCTTGTTATATCTACATTCAAGCAAAACAAATGTCACAAATATTAAAACAAGAAATAATGAAGATATATATATAAATTTAAGAGACTCAACAAAATCTCTCAACCTTTCAGCTAAATTAAAAGAAATTTGTAATCGTAAGCTAATTGAATCAAATTAAAAGAAGTCCCGAAGGCTTTATATGGTTTAAATAAAGAAGACGTCAGAAACTTAGTTAAGTATAACATATAAGCATAGCACTCTTTGCCGCTACATTCTATTTCACCAAGTTCCGCAAGAGCAACCCCATACTCGTAATGCTCGTATGCGGACTCTTGGGACTCGTGATATTCTGATTTACTCCTCTACTGCCTCTGCTCTAAACAGCGAGAAATTGACGCTGCCATAAGCTCTGTGCTCAATAAAGCCCGGAATGTCGGAGAAGTCGTTCTTCTTGCCATGCTCGAACACAAGCAGACCGCCGGGCTTCAACATTCCCTTTTCGAGGATAAGGCGCGGGATGGTGGGCAGTTCGGGCAGGGCGTAAGGTGGGTCGGCAAATATCAGGTCGAACTGCTGCTTGCAGGTCTTTATGAATCTGAACACGTCGCCACGTATCAGTATGTTGTCGTTGGTGTCGAGCTTCTTCATACACTCACGGATGAACGAAGCGTGGTCGCGGTCCATCTCAACGCTCACCACGGGAGCACAGCCGCGCGACAGCAGTTCGAGCGATATGCTGCCCGTACCTGCAAACAGATCGAGAGCATTGGCTCCCTCCATGTCGACATAACCATTTATTACGTTAAAGATATTCTCCTTTGCGAAATCGGTTGTTGGACGCGCCTTAAACGAACGTGGAATGTCGAAGTGGCGTCCCTTGTATATACCAGTTATTATTCTCATAGTCTTGTTTAATATTTAATGGACATGCTTTATGTTCTTGATAAAGCGTCCCAATTCTTTCACCAGCTGTTCAAGTCCTGCTATATTGCCCGATAGACATAAGATGTCGGTGCGTTTCATTGCGAGCGTCTGCCATACATTCAATATATAGTAGGCTGCATCGGGAGCAAGTGTCGCATCGAACGAATTGCAGAAGCGCACCCTACCCTTACGGAATGCGCAGATGTCGATGCGCTTGTCGTGGAAATAGCAGAACAGTTTCTCCTGAAAGCCTCCCCACGACTGCTGACTGAACTGCACAAGTACGGGGGCTAGCAACGGCATGTACTGCACGCCACGGAATGTTTCGCTCAATACAAACCGCAAGTCACGGTTGACAGCATAGGCTGCCACTACACCGAGTTGCGCAATGGGATATGTCAGCACCTCATCCTGACGCATGTTCGAATTGGTGTGGGCATAAAGCAAAGCCACGGTGTGCTCGTCGAATTCCTCCTGTGGAATGAGCAGTAGCTGCGTGTCAATCACCACTAACACTTCATCGTAGAGCGACTCTGCCTGAGGCACAGCTGTCGACACCACATCAGCGTTGGCTTCGCCCGATAGCGGTGTGAGATGAGTGGGGCGCTTGGCTTGCGGCAGTCGACACTCGGTCAATGCCTGGCGCAGATTGGCAGCCACGGCAATGCCCGCCTTCATGTTGTACTGCTCGTAGTCGGTCTGCCCCTCGATGACTGTGTTAGGGGCAGTAAACGTTATCGTAGTACGTGTTATGCGTATTGTCAGTTTCATAAGAGTAATTCTCTGTTATCAGTATTTTATCACCAATGCTTTGCCTTTCCGAATATCTTATGCAGTCGGTTGACCACCGAGCGGCGTATGTGTCCGAAATTGCCGTAGCGCAGATTGAGCCACAACTCCTCCAATGAGCGTCCTGCCTTAATCCACGGATGTCCGTAGGCGTAGGTGCGATACACCTTGTTCTTGAATGCCACATCCTCCACCACATAACGCGGATGGCGTATGTTGGCAGTGTCGATGTCGAAACGCTGCATGGTGAACAGTCGGCGCAAGCGGCGTGGCATGGTCTGCAGCGAACCGGTGTAGTGGGTCGACCCGTCGGTAGCACCGAGATTGTTTATCATATTGCGCGTTGGCATAATGGCGAGACCTGAATTGAGAAGCATCGACGACCAGAATATGGTCTCGTAGTATGCCTTGCCCGACGCACGATGGTCGTAGCAGGCGTGCAACGTGTCGAGACAATAGCGACGCTGGTGCATCACTCCTTCAAGCTGACGCATTGCGTCGGGGTCGTCGAGAAAGGCGTAGGTCTCGTCCCATGTGTCGATGACGCGTCGCCATGACGCCCATCCCCATATAGAGAACACCGAGGTGAACATATAGTCGTAGGGGCTGTCTACCTTCTCCTCAGGATTGAATCCAGCCACCATCCACACACGGTTGTCGTGCTCGTAGCGGTCGAGCATCTGCTTGCAGAACGGGAAGAACGACTGCGACGGCACGTCGTCGTCTTCGAGCACGATACACTTGTCGACTATCGAGAACGCCCACTTCTGCGAAATATACTCCGAAGGGTCGCATCCGTAGTTGCGCTCCTGATATTTGCGATGCACCTCACACTGCCAGTCGATATTCTCAACCACACGTCGGCATCCTTCAATGCCGGGCATATCGCGCTCACCACGTGGTCCGTCCTGATAGAGGAACAGGCGTGACGGGCACGCCTTGCGCACTTCGTCGAACACCTTCTTTAGATGGTCGGGACGATTGAAGAACAGTATGAGTACGGCGACGTCGGTTTTGTATGGTTGTAGCGTCATAAGCTTAATGTTGATTATGTTAATGATTAAACATGTATTGTCTATGATATGGCAGCCCAGTTGACGTTGGTGTCGCGCAGCTGCCGCAGTCGGTTCCACAGCATTGCATATTGTGTGGACGTACAGGTGGGGTCGGCATCGATGATGCGCTGTGCCTCCTGTCGTGCCAATGCAACGAGCTGGCCATCACGTGCTATGTCGGCTATCTTCAGATCGAACGCAATGCCACTCTGCTGCGTGCCTTCAAGGTCGCCAGGTCCGCGCAGTTTGAGGTCGGCTTCGGCTATGCGGAATCCGTCGTTGGTCTGACACATTATGTCGATACGCTTGCGTGTCACTTCCGACAGCTTGTATGTAGTGACGAGTATGCAATAGCTCTGGTCGGCACCACGTCCTACACGTCCACGCAACTGATGCAGCTGCGAGAGTCCGAAGCGTTGCGAGTCGAGTATCACCATCACCGAAGCGTTAGGCACATTAACGCCCACCTCGATAACGGTGGTTGCGACGAGTATCTGAGTCTCACCGCTTACAAACTTCTGCATCTCGGCATCCTTCTCCTTCGACTTCATCCTGCCATGAACCTTGCTGATGCTGAACTCGGGGAAGATGTCGCACAGCGCTGCATATCCCTCTTCCAGATTCTTGAGGTCGCTCTTCTCGCTCTCAGTGATGAGCGGATAGACGATATATACCTGTCGTCCGAGACGTATCTGCTGGCGTATGCCGTTGTAGAGCGATGTCATCTGATTGTCAAACTTATGTATGGTCTGCACCGGCTTGCGTCCAGGCGGCAACTCGTCGATAACGCTCACGTCGAGGTCGCCGTATATTGTCATGGCGAGGGTGCGCGGAATTGGTGTGGCGGTCATGACAAGGATGTGTGGCGGATTCTCGCTCTTCGCCCATAAGCGTGCTCGCTGGGCTACACCGAAGCGGTGCTGTTCGTCTATGACAGCAACACCGAGACGCTGAAAGCGCACGGGGTCTTCGAGTATGGCGTGAGTTCCGACGAGTATGCGCACGTCGCCCGATATGAGTCCATCAAGTACTTTGGTGCGCTGCTTGCCCTTCACCATTCCCGTGAGCAGTTCGGTACGTATGTCCATACCGTCAAGAAACTCGCGTATGGTGGCAAGATGCTGTTCTGCCAATATCTCGGTAGGCGCCATGATGCACGCCTGATAGCCGTTGCCCAGAGCTATGAGCATGGTCATAAGCGCCACAAGCGTCTTGCCAGAACCTACATCGCCTTGCAGCAGACGGTTCATCTGGCGGCCCGAACGCATATCGTCGCGTATCTCGTGCATCACACGTTTCTGTGCACCGGTGAGTTCGAACTTGAGGTTGTTGGCATAGAAATCGTTGAACTCCTGCCCTACTCTGTTCAATATGTAGCCACGGTATTTGCGACGATGGTCGCTGGCGTAGCGCAAAATGTTGAGCTGAACGTAGAACAGCTCTTCAAACTTGAGTCGTTCGCGCGCCTTCTGCATGTCCATAGCGTTGCGCGGATAGTGAACGCAACGCATAGCCTCATCGCGCGACATAAGATGCAGACGCTCCACGATGAATGGTGGCAGCGTCTCGGGCAATGGCGTAGCTATCTTCTGCAGCATCGTCTTGACCAGACGCTCTATGTTGCGCGACGACATGCCCGCCTTCTTCATCCGTTCGGTGGTGATATAGTAGGGTTGCATGCCCATCTCGGAGAGCTGCAACTCTTTAGCAAGGTCGATGTCGGGATGTGCTATCTGATAGCGTCCGCCAAATACCGAGGGCCGTCCGAAGACTATATACTCCACTCCCACCTTATAATTCTTATATACGTATTGCGTGCCTGAGAACCATACGAGGTCCATCACGCCATGGTCGTCGGTGAAGTGTGCCACGACACGCTTCTTGCGTGGTCCCATCTCAAACTCCTCAAACGACAGTATGCGTCCCTTTAGTTGCACGAAAGGCATATCGCTCGTCAATTCGCTGATGGCATATATACGACTGCGGTCGACGTATTTGTAGGGATAATACTCCAACAATTCGCCCCAGGTGCTCACCTCGAGTTCCTTCTTCAACAGCTCCTTGCGCTGCGGCCCTACACCGGGCAGATACATTATGTCTTGTGAGAGTATGTCCATCGCTGATGCGAATTTTGAATTAGGAATTTTGAATTAGGAATTTTGAATTAGGAATTGTTCTCGGCTTCGCCTGCGATTTTGAATTGATGAATTGTGAGTTTTAAGTTGAGCAATTCAAAATTGAATAATTCCTAATCGGCGTAGCCAACCAATTCAAAACTCAAAATTCAAAATTCAAAACTCGACTTATTGTTTGCAGAGGAACTCTGCAAACAATAAGTCGTAAGGCGTTGTGAGCTTTATGTTCTCACGGTTGCCGTCAACCATTGTTATCTTCATTCCGGCAGCCTCAGCCACTGATGCGTCGTCGGTGAAGTTGTCGCTGTATTCGGTATTGAATGCGCGCTTTATCTGCTGTATGTCGAATGTCTGCGGAGTCTGCACCGTGCGGTAGTTGTTGCGCTGCACATTGTGTCCTCCTTCATCGTCAACAAAACGCAGAGTGTCGGTGACGGGCAATACGGGCAGCGCTGCTCCATGCATACGTGCCGCTTCAAAGCATCGGGCTATTGTCTCATGCGACACAAAGGGACGTACGCCGTCGTGAATGCCGACAACGCCTTGTGCGTCGTCAGGCACAGCAGCGAGTCCGTTCTTCGACGATTGGAAACGAGTGTCGCCTCCATCTACTACGGTGTGTTCTACTGCAAACGCATACTTACTGCACAGCTGGCGCCAATAGTCCTGCTGCGAGTGCGGCAGAACTACGATGATGCCCAACTGCGGGTTGTACTGATTGAAACGCTCTATGGTGCGCATTAGCACCGGTCGGCCATCAATGGGCAGAAACTGCTTGGGCAAATCGCCTCCCATACGCAATCCCTTGCCACCAGCCACTATTATAATGTAGTCCAATGTTAAATGATAAATGTTAAATGTTAAATTGATAGATTGTGATGTCAACTTGTCAACTCGTCAACTAACCTTCGTACATCATTCCCTTCTTCAGTGCCTCTGCTACGCGTTCGCCCTTGAGCAGCGTCACAAGAGTATAGCCGTATTCGAACGATGCACCGGGACCTTTGCCTGTTATGATGTTGCCGTCGACAGTACAAAGAGCGGCTGTGTATTCGGCTCCTTCGAGCTGGTCTTCAAAACCGGGATAGCATGTAGCACGTCTGCCACGCAACAGTCCGAGATGGCCCAACACCATAGGTCCGGCACAGATAGCACCTACCAAACGTCCAGCCTCAGCCTGACGCATTACGGCATGGCGTACACCTTCGTGCTCATCGATGTTCTTTGCGCCAGGCATTCCGCCCGGAATGAGCAGCAGGTCGGCATCGGCAAAGTCGGCATCGGCAAAGAGCATGTCTGCCTTCACCGTCACGCCGTGAGCCGACTCCACCTCAATAGAGTCGCCAATGCTTACAGTCTTCACTTCCACGCCGCTGCGGCGCAGTATGTCTACGGGTGCCAACGCCTCGATATCCTCAAATCCGTTGGCAAGAAATTCGTATGCTTTTGCCATATTGTGTATGTTTACTAAAGGTTTTGCAGCCGTCTTTGTTTTTGGGCGCAACACTCCGAACGGGTCGGCTGTCTTCTCGTCTTCCTCGTCGCGCTTCTTCAAAGAATAAAAACGTGCCATATATGTTTACTGTTTAATTAGCTCGGGCAATATAAACACCGAGTGAATCTTCTGTTTCTCCTTGGGCGGTATCTGCATGTAGTCGCGGTAGAGATCGTGCAGATAGGCATCGGTATTGGCTGGTGCCGAGAATCGTTTGCCCTCAAACTCTATCGTTCCCAACGGGAATATGGAGTCGCGACGGTGCATTATGCCGTAGCCGTTGTTGATGAGTATGTTCGACATGTAGGTGCCGGTGCGCTTGAAGGCGAATGCTGCCTTCCACATAAGTTTGCAGAACTGGAAACGTGCGCCGAAGTAGAACAGTTCGGCTACTGCGCGCCACGAGTACTGATGCGAATGATGCAGTATTGAGTAGCAGCGCGACATGTCCTTGCCATACTTGCGACAGAAAGCACGCGACACATTGGGATAGTCGATCATGGGGAAGATGTCGACAAACAGACCCTTGCTGTAGTCGAGCGAGAAGTCTTCGTTGCCCTCTACGTAGAACGAGTTGAGGTCGCGCACCTTCATTATAGGCTCACGTGTATTCTCTGTATCTGGTGTCTGCAGACGCAGTGTTGATGGCAACTCCTTGGGTGCAACCTCAGCAAAGCGACGAGCATCGTCCTGCGGCATAGCTATATCGATGTCATCGTCCCACGGAATGAATCCGCCGTGGCGCACAGCACCCAGCAGCGAGCCGCCGTCGAGCCAGTAGCTTATATTGTGCTTGCGGCAGATGCGGTCGATTTCTTCGAGAATGCCGAGCTGTTTGAGCTGACACGTGCGCAACTGCTGCTGCTTGAATTGTTCGAGATAGTTCATCTATCGTTGTTTTACCCTTTTACTTTTTTTACTCTTTTACCCTTTTACTTTTTTTACTCTTTTACCCTTCTAACGTCAATCACCTGTCCGGTGCAATCAGAAGCGAGAGTCTGCAGAGTAGCCTCAGCCACACGTTCGGGCATGAGTAGCGTATCGTCTGGCTCAATGCCGAAGTTGTGCTGACGCATAGGAGTCTTGGTGCGTTCGGGGTTGATGCAATTAATCTTGATGCCGTCGCCGTCCCACTCCTGCGCCACAGCCTGCACAAAGTTGACAATGGCAGCCTTGGTAGACGAGTAGATGCTGTAGAAGGCACGACCACGTGTGTAAGAACTTGATGTGAAGAATATCAGCTTGCCCTCGGTCTGCTTCAGATAAGGATAAGCCTCAAGCGCCACGTTCACCGTACCCATATAGTTGGTCTGCACAGCGTTCTGTATGGTCTGATAGTCCATAGTGGCAAGCGGCTCCTTATTGAGTACACCGGCTGTACATATCACATAGTCGATATGGCCAGCCTGCTCGTGGGCATCGGTCATGGCACGCACCACATCCTCGCGCTCGCCTATGTCGATACGATTTTCAGAGCGTGAGTAAGAGAACACCTTGGCACCGCACTCGTGCAGCATATCTACCACACACTTGCCGATGCCGTAGCTTCCACCGAACACCACAGCCACCTTGTCGCGGAACACGTCGTTGACATGTGCGGTAGTGTCGGGCTCGGTATTCTTCAGCTGGAACAGCTTGTCGAGCATGTATGTATCCTCACGATATGTAAGCTTCATGTTGCTCTCCTCGCCTCGTACCACAAATACGGGTTCGTCGGTATAGCGACGCACTACGCCACAGTCGTCGGTGGTCTTGAATGCGGGGTCTTTCAGTGCACGCTCATAGGCATCGGCTATGAGCTGACGGTCGAAAGCCTGCGGAGTCTGTCCGCGACGCAGACGCGAGCGGTCAGGGATTGATGTTATGTTGTCGTTGTCGTCAACTTCAATAATGGTGTCGGCAGAGGGTATTGCCACGTCGATGGCACGATGGTCGGCAAGAGCATCAATCACATCGTTGATGATGCGCTGGCTTACGAGCGGGCGCACGGCATCGTGGAAGATGAGGTTCACGTCCTCGTTGTCGTAAGCCTGTATAGCCGAGAGCGACGAGTCGTAGCGCTCCTTGCCACCCTTGAGTATCTTCTTTACCTTATGCCACTTGTTGCGCAACACGATGTTCTCAAAGTCGGCGATGAGCATAGGGTTCGACACGATGGCTATCTCGTCGATGCGGGGATTGCGTTCAAATACGTCGACGGTGTGTTCAACCACCATCTTGCCCGCCACCTTGAAGAATTGCTTTGGGGTGGAAATGCCGAGGCGCGATCCTACGCCTCCTGCCAGTATGACGGCTATATTTCTTTTCATGCTTTGTGAATTTAGGGTTTCAAATAAATAGCTTATTCTTTCAGAACAAATCGGCGCTATTGTCGCTGTCCGCGTGCTACACACAGACAATTATTGCATCTGCAAACTTACATAAATTTTCTGAGAAACAGCCCATTATCACCGCTTTATTGCGCATAAAACGAGTATTAATGGGAAAAAGACACAAAAAAAATACGGCATCACTCATCAACGAGCAACACCGTAAAGCCTATGTTTAACTAAAAATCCTTTTTTCTAAAGATGAATGAAGATTCTCACGAGTCCTCATTGTTTTCCTGTTAAACAATCGATAAAAATTTACCTTAAACCTAATAACTAAAAACCTAAATCTATTACTACTAACCTAAACAATCTATTAACCTTTTGACAATGCAAAGGTACTAACATTTTGTGACGTGACAAGCGTTTACACTATGAATATGAATATTATCATAGTTTTATTGATTTACATCAACGCAACGTGTTCGAACACAGCTATATATTAACATATATCAACACTCTTCATCTGAAAATCTGTAAGCAAATGCGCCCGTTAAGTTACGATATAAAATCACTTAACGGGCGCAAAAACACAAATATACGACAAGTCAAGGTGTCGTTTCGGGGGATTATCACTTCTTGAAAACGGCTCTCACTACAAACCAAAGATGCATGCCTACGGTCATGAGCAGCCCGTAGTGGCGGCGCATCACATTGAAGCGCTCAATGAGCGAAGCACGGTGGTTCTTGTTGGTCATGCCACCGTCGAGATAGTTGACTACCACCTGCGGCAGACGCAGCAGCGCCAGATGCTCGCGTTCGGCACGCTTCATAATGCGTATGCACCAATCAACGTCAGCCGAGAAGCGGTAGCGCAGGTCGTAAGGTTCGGCTTGGGCGAGGTCGGTACGTGCATAGAAAGCCTGATGGCACACGAGCATGCCATGACGGAACGAACGCCACGTGAGATTGTCGGGCGGAGCCAGGCGGCGGGGGTGCAACAGCTGTCCATCATCGTCTACTATATTGGTGTCGCCATAGAGCACGGCGGGCAGCTTGCCGTCCGAACGGTTGTTCACCTCGATGGATATCTGCTCGAGCGTCTCGTCCGAAGGGAACACGTCACCGGCATTGAGATAGACTATATAGTCGCCCGTGGCACGTGCCAGACCCTTGTTCATGGCGTCGTACAGACCACGGTCGGGCTCGGAGATGATGACTACTTCGTGCTCGGTCTCCTCTTCTTCGTTCTTACGGCTATAGTCTTCGGCCATAGCCAGGGTGTTATCCTTGGATGCACCGTCGATGATGATGTGCTCAATCTGCGTCCACGACTGTTCGAGAACGCTGTCGAGCGTGCGTGCAAGTACCGCCGACGCATTGTAGGTGCATGTTATAACTGAAAATTTTATCATTATTTTCTTATTGGTTGACTATTTATTAAACGATGTAGTGCTTAAGAGCTATCAGCTCGTTGTACACCTCTATATAGCGCATCGCCACACTCTGTCCGGAGTAGCAACGTGCCACCTTGCTGACGCATGCCGAACTGAGTTGGTCGGTGTCGGCCTCTTGCAGCACCCAGTTCATGCCAACAGCCAAATCGTTGCTATCCTTGAAGTTGGCTACATAGCCCGTACGGCGATGCTCTATCATTTCGGGTATGCCGCCCACACGGAATCCTACGCACGGCACTCCGCACGCCATAGCCTCCATGATGGTGTTTGGCAGATTGTCTTCGAGCGACGGCAGCACATACATGTCTGCCGAACGGTATATGTCGACAATCTTACGCTCGTCGCTGACGTAGCCGAGCGGATATGCCTTCAATGCCAAGCGGTCGCAAACCAGTTGGGCGTTGCCGCCGAGCACAGCCACCGACGTGTTGTCCTTGAGTTCGGGATGCAGCTTCACCAGACGGTCGATGGCGTCGATGAAGTATTCCATGCCCTTGCGTTCGTCGGTCACCTTCTGCGACACAAACAGTATGATGCGACCCTCGGCAGGCAGTCCTACGCTCAGCCTTGCCTCCTTGCTGTCGGCAAGACAGAACACACGGGTATCGATGGTGTTGGGTATGGACGTGACGCGCTGCCCTACGAATAGTGCGCTCTGCTTGGCCTGGTCTTCAAGCCATCGGCTGCACGTTACGAAGTGGATGTTCGAGTTCTGATACAGATGCTTCTTGCGCGTCCACACACGGCGCGAGAGGTCGTTGGTAGAGCCGCCTGCGGGCAACAACTGGCAGTTGTGGCATCCCGTGCGGAATGCGCTACAAGTGCGTGCGTAGTGGCATATACCCGTGGCGGGCCAAAGGTCGTGCATGGTCCACACCACCGGTTTGCCGCTGCGCAGTATCTTGCGGATAGAGCGTAGCGAGAGCATGCCTTGGTTTATCCAATTAAGGTGTATCACATCAGCTTCCTTAAACTCGGGCAGACTGGTTATATCGGAGCCTGCATTGGCTATATCTATTTCGAAGAGATGCCGGCGTTGCAGGTGCAGGCGGAAGAATATGGTGAGACGTTCCCACAGAAAATGCAGTCGTGTGAGTCTACCGTGTGGCAGTGGCACGACTGTTATCCGGTCGGTCTCCTTCTTGGCTACGAGCATCTTTGCCTTGACACCGTTGTTGTTGAGTGCCTCCATAAGGCGGTTGGCTGCTACTGCTGCGCCACCCGTCTTTTCGCTAGTGTTGACAATTAATACGCGCATATATTATTGGTTATTAATTAAGCAATTGCAAAAATACAAAAAAATGGCCGTAATCGCCACATTAACAATAAATTCATTCAAATTTGTCATATTGCCAATATTTTGCACTACCTTTGCAACTCGAATTATGCATCATCATTCATAATGACTAACAATATTCTTATAACCGGTGCCAGCGGTTTCATTGGCAGTTTTATTGTAGAAGAAGCCCTGCGCCGCGGCATGCAGGTATGGGCGGCAGTGCGCAAGACCACATCGCGCCGATACCTCACCGACAGCCGTATTAACTTTATCGAACTTGACTTTGCATCGAAAGATGCACTCAAGCAACAGCTCGATGGTCACACATTCGACTATGTTGTGCATGCTGCCGGCGTGACCAAATGTATTGACAACGCCGACTTCCGACGCATGAACACAGACGGAACACGCAATCTGGTGGACGCTCTCATCGAGCTTCAGATGCCTCTTAAGCGATTTGTATTCCTCAGTTCGCTCAGCGTATATGGTGCCATACACGAGCGACAGCCCTATCAGGACATCACCGAGAACGATTGTCCGCGACCCAACACAGCCTACGGACGCAGCAAGCTTGAGGCAGAGCGCTATCTCGACTCTATAGGCAACGATTTCCCTTACATAATCCTGCGCCCAACGGGCGTATACGGACCGCGCGAGAAGGACTATTTCCTCATGGCTGAGAGCGTGAAGCGACACATCGACTTCGGGGCCGGATTCCGCCGTCAGGACATCACGTTCGTGTATGTGCTTGATGTTGTGCAGGCAGTGTTCCTGGCTTTAGACCGTGGCATGAGCGGACGCAAATACTTCCTTACCGATGGCGAGGTGTACCAGTCGGCCGACTTCTCACGTCTGCTAAAGAAGGAGATGGGCGTGAAGTGGATGCTGCGCATCGTAGCTCCGATATGGGCGTTGCGTGCCGTGACATATATAGGCGAGCGCATAGGCCGCATCACTCACAAGCCGACGGCTCTCAACAACGACAAGTACAACATTCTGCGTCAGCGCAACTGGCGTTGCGACATCGAACCGACGATGGACGAACTGGGCTATCATCCGCACTACAAGCTGGCGGACGGTGTGCGTCTGGCGGTGGAATGGTATCAGCAGAACGGATGGCTGTAAAAACAAAACAATAATAAAATGAACTTCATAAAACAACTCTTCGCCATTGAACAGAAGCCCAAACGCGGACTGCTTGCTCTCGAATGGCTCGTACTGGGCTACACAGTGTTCACACTGCTGGTGGCTCTGTTTACATATACAAAACTGCAAAACCCCGACTCAATGATATGGGGACGTGTGCGCGTGGTGGCTATGACATTGGCTCTGTGGCTGGTGTACCGCATGATTCCATGCCGACTGACGCAACTGGCGCGTGTAGTGGCGCAAATGTCGCTGCTGGCATGGTGGTATCCCGACACCTACGAGCTGAACCGTATGTTCAACAATCTCGACCATGTATTCTGCACATGGGAGCAGTCGTTGTTCGGATACCAGCCCTCGCTCTACTTCGCCGAGAAATTCTCGTGGCCCGTCATAAGCGAACTGATGAGCATGGGCTACGCCAGCTACTACCCGATGATAGCACTGGTGGTGCTTTTCTATTTCGCCAGACGCTACAACGAGTTCCAGCGTGCGGCTTTCGTAGTGATGGCATCATTCTTCATCTACTACATCATCTTCATCTTCGTGCCCGTCGTCGGACCCACGTTCTATTATAAAGCTGTGGGCGTAGACAACATCGCATCGGGCATATTCCCGCAGCTCGGCACCTACTTCAACACCCATCAGGAGTGTCTCGCCACTCCGGGCTACACCGACGGATTCTTCTACGGACTCGTGGAGAATGCCAAGGCGGCAGGCGAACGTCCCACAGCGGCATTCCCGTCGTCGCACGTTGGCATATCTACTGTTTGCATGCTGCTGGCGTGCCACACCCGTCAACGCCGGCTGGTGTTCTGCCTGCTACCCTTCTACGTGCTGCTGTGCATGTCGACGGTGTACATACAGGCACACTACGTAGTGGACGCACTGGCTGGCCTCATCACGGGCGCCCTGCTGTACGCAGGCCTGACGATGGCTACACGACGAATGTAAAATCCATACAGAACAATATATACCAAAAGAGGCTATGGCAAATGCGCCATAGCCTCTTTTGGTATAATAACATTATGTATTGAATATGCGATGATTACATATCGTCGCTGAAGAGCGGATCCTCAGGTGTCACCATCAACGGCTTCTGCTCAAACTCCTTGAGCAATGTCTCAGGCACATATTTCTTGTCAACTACAAGACGGAACATGTACTCGTTAAACCAGCGGTTGGTCATGATAATGCAGCCCTGATGGCCGTTGGTTGCGCCCCAGCTGTTCTCCACCTTCCACTTGATCGGGTTGCCCTCGTTGTCGAGATCGACAGCAGTGAGGGTCATGGCGTGTGTCGAACCAGAATCGAATGTAGCGATACGGTCGGCCTTGTTCATCGGGAATGTGGTAGAGAAGAGCGATGCGTAGTCGAAGTTCTCAGTGTCAGAGAATCCACGCTCACGGTCAAACTGCTTGCCTACGTCGTACGACGAATACATCTTCTTGCCGTCCTTGAGCGAAGCGATAGCCAGCTTTGCAATCTCATCCATAGGCAGGTTGAGGTACTTCCAGTTGGTACCGTCGTACACATGGCGGTCGTACTCTACCTCGTATGTCTTGTGGTAAGGACGACGCGGGTCGTTCATCACCATGATGAATGTACCCTTAATCGGGTTGCCCACTACCTCGTCGTAGAACGACTTAGGTGTGAAGCGGCGCGGCTCGCCTACGGCACGACCGTTCTTGTCGCGGAACTGGTATGTGAACTCCTTCACCGGCTCGCCATATGCCATAGAGAGCATACGATATATGGTAGAGAGCATCTCGGTCTTGCGGTCGGCAATGGCCTGTGGCTTCTTGCCGGCAGCCACCATGCGATGCAGCTCAAGTCCATACTCGCGAAGCTTAGAAGAGAGCAGCGAACCCATCTTTGCTGTATTCTCAGCAGTGAATGTCTCGGGCTGAGCCGACATAGGAACGAGTCCGTACTTAGGAGCGAGGTCGGCTACACCACAGAATGTACCACCATCGTTGAGCGGACTCTTGAAGAAGAACTGCATACGTGGGTCGTCGATAGGCTTCTTGGCGTTGTCGATAACACCCTGAAGCATAAGGTTGGCCTTCTCGAGCTGGTCGTAGAAGAAGAGATAGTCGTGCGAGAAGTCTACGCACAATGAATCTCCATGACGACGGGCGAAGTCGGCACGCAGCACGTTGAAACTTGAGAACATCCAGCAGCGACCAGAACTCTTCTGGTTGTGTATCGACTGCTTGGGAGTCTCTACGCTGAAGTGCGAGTCGAACAGTCCCTTATTGGCGAAGTTCTTTGCCAAGTCGTCAATCTTGTTCGCAGCCAAAGCGTTGAATACGGCCTTGTTTACGGGCGCAGCTTCCTGAGCCTTCACAATTTTCTGCAAGGTCTGCGACGAGATGCCACCCTGCTTGTTCAGTGTCTGTGCGCCAGCCATTGGGGCAAGCGCGAGGCATAAGCCTAACAATACTGTTGATTTGTTCATAAATAAATATTTAAGGTAGTTTTTAGCACCTGATACTTATAAGATGTGCATCTTAATCTTCAAAATTCTCCTGTCCATCAGTTTTGCCACGCAGGGCCTCCTTGAACGATTCCCAATCCTGAAACCCAACCAACAGCGATATACGGTCGAGAGTTTCGCGCGAGGGCTTCTCCTTACCTGTGATGTACAGACGCAACTTGTCGAGGGCGCGAACCTTCTGCGGAATGCGCTCCAACTCATGCTCGACGGTGTCAAACAGTTTCTTCAGTGCGTAATTAATGCTCATAACATCCTAATATGTAATATTTTGACGCAAATGTACTGCTTTTTAGTGGAAAAATCGTAATTTTGCAGACATATTTTTCATTCTTATATTCACTGTATGAAAGAATTAGCACTCAAGTACGGATGCAATCCGAACCAGAAGCCTTCGCGCATATATATGGAAGAAGGCGAACTCCCTATCGAAGTACTCAACGGCCGTCCCGGCTACATCAATTTCCTCGATGCTTTCAACTCATGGCAGCTCGTCAAGGAATTGAAGGCTGCAACAGGTCTTGCAGCAGCAGCATCGTTCAAGCACGTATCGCCCGCAGGTGCAGCAGTTGGTCTGCCTCTGAGCGACACATTGAAGAAGATATACTTCGTCGACGACGTTAAGATTGAACTCTCGCCCATCGCTTGTGCCTATGCACGTGCACGTGGTGCCGACCGCATGAGCTCGTATGGCGACTTCGTAGCCCTGAGCGACACTTGCGACGCTGCCACAGCTACTCTCATCAAGCGTGAGGTGAGCGACGGCGTTATTGCTCCCGACTTCACTCCCGAGGCTCTTGAGATTCTGAAGGCAAAGCGCAAGGGTACATACAACGTGATTAAGATTGACCCCAACTACACTCCGGCCCCCATCGAGCACAAGCAGGTATTCGGCGTGACTTTCGAGCAGGGACGCAACGAGGTGAAGCTCGACGACCCGGCTCTCTTCGAGAACATCCCCACAAAGGCAAAGAACTTCACACCAGAGGCTATCCGCGACCTCATCATCTCGCTCATCACACTGAAGTACACACAGTCGAACT